>ERZ772954.5-NODE-5-length-217327-cov-27.858910_pt1 | contig 217327 bp, 187 predicted proteins | sample MGYA00580684_ERZ772954 | MGnify/ENA primary metagenome ERZ772954 (study PRJEB29015, sample SAMEA2737654) | human gut metagenome | biome: human gut; feature: human-associated habitat; material: faeces | place: China | collected 2012 ...
TTTTCCCGGCATATTCTTTTGCCAATTCTTTCATAATAGGAGCTGTTTGGCGGCATGATATTGAGAGTACTATATTCTATTAAAAGACACTATATTAATCTTAGGCCAACGATACAAATTGGCAAAGGAACAATTATAGAAAAAGGAGCTATTATTAGTACTCGATATGGTGGAACAATTACTATTGGAGAAAATTGTTATATTAGTAGATATGGGCATATTCTCTCATGTGGAGGAAATATTATTATAGGTAATAATTCAACAGTAAATCCATTTGCAATGGTGTATGGTCAAGGAGGTTTAAAAATCGGAAATGGTGTTCGCATTGCAACTCAATCAACAATACTTCCTTCTAATCATATTTTTGATAGAAAGGACATAATGATATATGAACAAGGTCTATCTAAAAAAGGGATTGTTATTGAGGATGATGTATGGATTGGAGCTGGGGTTAAAATTCTTGATGGGGTTATTATAAGAAAAGGGTGTGTGATAGGTGCGAATACCGTTGTAAATAAAAGTACAGAACAATACGGTATTTACGTAGGAGCACCTGCTCGTTTAATAAGAAAAAGGGGATAATGAATGACAATAAAAGAATGATACTTAATACGGGTATCTTATACGTAAAACTTATCTTGACTACAATCATAGGTCTTGTAAGTTCACGAATAATACTTAATGCCTTAGGTGTCAGTGATTATGGATTGTATTCAGTAGTCGGTGGAATCGTTACTTTTCTTAATGTAATAGGTACTACAATGGTATCTGTATCTTACAGGTATCTTGCTGTTGAATTGGGAAAAGGGGAGCAAGGTAATGCTAATAAGGTGTATAATACAGTATATGCGATACATCTGGCTTTGGCTGCATGCCTAATTCTTATAGGCGAAACCTTGGGATTGTATTATGTGAATAACATTTTGAATGTTACTGATGCCAAAGTGGCTGATGCTCAATTTGTGCTTCATGTCAGTTTACTAACAACTGCTGTTTCTGTAATGAGTGTTCCTGCCAATGGCCTTATTATAGCGCGAGAGAAGTTTCTGTTTACTTCGCTTACGGAGATTGGGGTTGCAGTAATGAAACTCGGATTGGTTGTCGGACTTGGTTACTTTATGGGTAATAGGCTTCGTGCTTTTGCACTCATTATGGCTGCTATCACATTAGTTACTAGAGTTGCGTACTTGGTCTACTGTCGTAGGACTGATTCTTCTATTATTAAATGGCATTTGAACAAATGCTGGAATGACTATAAAGAGGTTTTCTCCTTTGCCTGTTGGTCATTGTTTGGAGCAATTGCAGTTATTGGAAAAGAACAAGGTGCTGCAATGATTATTAATTTCTTTTTTGGAACAGCCTTGAATGCAGCGTTTGGATTAGCATCTCAAGTTAACAGGTATGTAATAACTTTTACCAATAGCTTAAATCAAGCAGCAGTCCCTCAAATTATGAAAAGCTATGGAGGTGGTCATCAAGAACGTTCTTTGAATATTGTATATGCTATTACCCGTATTTCCACTTTGATTCTATTAATTATGGTAATACCTTTGTTGTTTTGTATGGATGATATCCTGAGAATTTGGCTTAAAGAGGTGCCAGAATATACTACTATTTTTGCATCATGGATGTTGGTCAATGGATTTGTAGTGGTTCTAGGGTCTGGCTTTGATCCTTGCATTCAGTCTACTGGAAATATAAAAAATAATGAGATTGGTTATGGATTAATTAATCTTGCCCTTTTGCCGTTAATTTTCATTTTATATAAATTGGGATGTCCTCCTTATATTAATGTGGTGGTATTGCCATTCCTTTCGCTCGCTACTAGACTATTTCAGATATGTATCATGAAAAAGCAAACAGAATTTCAGTTTTCTGTTTACTTCAAAAAATCAATAGTGCCTTCATTTTCTACTCTATTTGTAGCTGCCATTCCTCTGTTTGGTTTGCGGCTGATATGGGGACACTCTATTATGCAGACAATTGGATTTGTTGCAATAGGAGTTATTTGGACAGCTATCTCAATATGGCTTGTTGGTATTAAAAGAAATGAGAAACAGATACTTTTATCAATGGTAAAAACAAAGTTGAACAAATAATAATTATATGAATAATATTCCATTTTTGTCCCTAAAGGACGTAACCGCTCTTCATGGAGCTGAGATTAACGAGGCAGTAACTCGTGTAGTTAATAGAGGTTGGTATCTTCAAGGTGAAGAAAACGAGCAATTTGAGCAAAATTACTCTAAGTTTATCAGCTGTAAGTATACTATCGGTTGTGCTAACGGACTTGATGCTCTTATCTGGATTTTCCGCGCGTACATCGAGATGGGAGTGATGCAGCCGGGTGATGAGGTGATAGTTCCTGCAAACACCTATATTGCAACCGTTCTTGCTATTACAGAGAATAACCTTGTACCAGTGTTCATAGAACCAAAAGCAAATACTCTTGAGATAGATGACAGTCTCATAGAGGCAGTTATAACTTCTAAGACCAAAGCAATTGCTATCGTACACCTTTATGGTCGTATCGCTTATACTGATAAGATTGGTGAACTTTGTAAGAAATATAATCTGAAGCTCATTGAAGATTGTGCTCAGAGTCATGGTTGTAAACACACCGATGGTCGGATGACAGGTAGCATAGGCGATGCTGCCGGACATTCTTTCTACCCAGGCAAGAATCTTGGAGCTCTTGGTGATGGTGGCGCAGTTACTACAAATGATTCAGAGTTGGCGGCAGTTGTTCGTGCACTTGCCAATTATGGAAGTCAGAAGAAATATGTATTCAAGTATGCAGGCCGTAATTCTCGCCTTGATGAGATTCAAGCTGCTGTTCTTGGTGTGAAGCTAAAGTACCTTACAGTGGATAATGAAAAGCGTAAAACTATAGCTCACTATTATTATAAGAATATCAACAATCCTCTTATCGTTATGCCAGATCTTCTTCCTGATGAACAGAATGTTTACCATTTATTTCCGATTATAGTGAAGGGTAAAGAGAATCGTGATCGTTTGCATGATTATCTTGCGCAGAATGGTGTGGGTACAGTGTGTCATTACCCAATCCCACCTCACAAGCAAGAGTGTTATGCTAAGGAGGCTTGGAATATTCCTCAACTCTCATTGCCTGTTACAGAACGTTTAGCTGATGAGGAATTGAGTTTGCCCATTGGTCCTGCTATAACTTTAGAGGAAGTCGCAGAAGTTGTGAGACTTGTAAATGAATATAAATAAGTAACAAAAGTGGGTGGCATGAATTAAGTATTTTTACGTTGTAGTTCGATATTACCTGTCTACTAACTTATAGAATAACAAAATTGTGGAATACAAAAAAATATCAGTTCTTATTGTAACATATAAGCAAGCCAATGTAATAGGTCGTAATATTGAGTCTATACTTCAGCAAAAAGATTATGGACTTCATGAGATCGTAATTTGTGATGATTGTTCACCAGATAATAATTGGGAGGTTATTCAAAGTTATGTTGAGAAATATCCAAATATCATTAGAGCATATAGGAATAATCCAAATCTTGGCATTTACGGTAATTCAGATAAATGTGCTTTACTTCATGGAGATGCAGAGTTGTTCTGTTGGTTGGAGGGAGATGATGCATTAGAGCCTGACGTATTCAAGGGGGTACAGGAATATATTACAATCAATAATGTGGACGTAAATGAGGCTGTAGGAATTTTCTGTGATTATTCTTCAGTTAATCCAATGGGAGAGAAGTTTACGCATCCTAATAAAAAAATCTTGAGTGGTAAGGCGCCTTTGAGTCTGTTTGTTCGTGGGCTTGTTTCTTGGAGGGCATCATTCTTCTCTCAGAAAGTAATCAATCAATTTGAACCTACTATTTTGGATAGAGGTCTTGCTCTTGCAGAGTTGTTGTTTGACTCTCAATGGTTCAGAAATGTCAAGAAGATATATTATTGTCCAATAAAAGGTTCTATTTATTATACGGAAATTGGAGTATCTACTCAGTTGGGTTATCAGTCATCATTTAAGAAAGAACAAGCTTTGACCAAATGGACATATTTCTTGGAGAATGGATTTGCTATAGATAAAATGGATGAGTATTGGTTTAAGTTCAAGGTTTTACAAACAAAGGGTTTAATAGAGCCTACATTCGGAGTCTTGCTTAAAGCTATTTTCTTCTACTTTATTGGAATGTATGGGTATGGTTTTTTACATTACTCCAAATTCAAAAGTAATTTTGTACCAATTGTCAGATGCTTAATAAAGAAATGAGAGTATTTTCTGTTCAAAAAGCATCTTGGATAGCAGCTGTTATGCTTTTCCTTTTCATCCCTCCGTATTTTATGTGGGGACTGTTGTCAAATAATGTATTTAGAATTATTTTTACAATATTGGAGTGCGGAATTTTTTACCATTTTAGGGATAAAGCTGATACCCGTGATATGGGATTAAAATTTTTGTTTATTGGAACTTTATTGTATTATATTCTAGGAGGCATTATTAATGAACAAAGTAATCTGTTTGGTGTAATAGCTCGTTTTACAACTATGTTGTTGATAACTATCCCATTTATGAAAAGAGAATTTTCTCGACTTGTATATGAAGATTTTTTAAATATTTATGTAGTATTTATTTCTATTTCATTATCAGTGTACATTTGTGCACAATTGGGGTATATTTCACCTATTGGCCAAATAACTATTGAACAGCATGATAGGGTATATACAGTATACCCTCTTCTTGTTCTTGATAAAGGTGTTGATATTTTACGATTTTATGGTCCATTTAATGAACCGGGGGTTGTTGGTACTTTAGGTGCTGTATTGCTTTGTACTCAAAAATTTAATTTTAAGGACTGGAGAACTTTGATTATCCTACTTGCAGGAGTTTTGTCTATGTCCTTGTTCTTTTTTGCTCTTGTAATTGGATATGGTGTTGTGTACTTAGTTTTTCTAAGAAAAAAATATTTGATAGCTGTTCTCTTTACGGTATGTTTTACATTGTTTTATGTTCAGACAAAAGAAGACCCTGTATTGTATAATACATTGTGGCAACGTTTTGAATGGGATGAGACAAATCATAAATTTAAGGGGGATAATAGGAAAAATGATGCGGTTGATAAGTTCTATGATGAACTGAAAAAAAAACCAGCTTTTTGGTTTGGTTCTCCAAAATCCGAAGTAGAAAGGTTTTGGAAACTAGTAGGGGAGACATCTTCATATAAAGTAATTGTACTTAATAGTGGCATGATTTTCCTTATTTTATATTTATTGTTTTTTGTAATATTAGCTAAGAAACATAAAACAAATAATAAGGCTTTTATACTTTTTATACTTGTGCTAGTGGCTAATACCTATCAACGTCCTGACATTTATAGTATAGTTATGATATTCATCTACTCATATTTTGCACGTTGGGGACTTGATAATCTGATAGAAGACAAAAATAAACTTAAAAGAAAAAGTGTCTGATATGAAAAAAAGAATACTATATCTCTCAGCACTGTCATCTCAACGATTGATAGATGGACTTTATCAGCAAAATAAGGTAGATCCTGGATTTGCGGTTCAAAAGTTTAACAGGTTGTTGGTTAGTGGTCTAATAGAGAATTTAGTAGAAGTGACGGTATTGTCAGCTCCTCCAGTAGGAAGGCATAACTCTTCAAAAGTCCTTTGGCATAGGCTACGAGAGACAGAGAAAGAAATCACATACAGTTACCTCAACTTCATTAATTTTTCAGGATTACGTCAGATTTGCTTGGTTGTTGAAGCTTTCTTTAAGACACTTTTTTGGTCAATAGGAAAGAAAAAGACTGAGAGTGCAGTTGTATGTGATGTATTAAATGCGAGTATTTGTGTAGCTGCTATTATGGCTTGCAAGATAACTGGAATTCAGAGTTTGGGAGTGATGACGGATATGCCAGGATTGATGGTTCGTTTTGAACGTGAGCAGAGGTTACCGTGGAGAACTCGTATAGCTACAGGTATTATCAAGTGGTGCTTGAATAATTTTAAGAAATATGTATTTCTTACAGAAGCGATGAATGTAGTAAATGAACGTAAGCGCCCTTATATTGTAATGGAAGGAATGAGTGATCGTTTTATGGCTACGTATAAAAGACCTTTTGAAGCAAAGGATATCAAGGTTGTAATGTATGCCGGTGGGCTACATGAGCGTTATGGCCTTAAAAAGCTTACGGAGGCATTTATGATGCTTCCTCAAGAGAATTTTCGTTTGAAATTATTCGGGTCAGGTCCTTTCGTTGAAAAACTAAAAACAAAATATACAAAGAAGGACTCACGTATTCAATATATGGGAGTTGCTCCGAATGCAGAAGTGGTGGCTGCAGAATTAGATGCTTCTTTGCTTGTTAATCCACGTCCTACTCATGAGGAGTTTACGAAGTATTCTTTTCCTTCAAAGAATATTGAATATATGGCTTCCGGTACACCTCTACTCACTACTAAACTACCAGGAATGCCAAAGGAATACTATCCATATGTCTTTTTGATAGAAAATGAGTCTGTTGAAGGTTATGCAAAGGCACTAGAAAGCGTATTAGCTCAGTCAGATGAAGAACTCTATGTATTTGGAGAAAAAGCGAAAGATTTTGTTATTGAAAAGAAAAATAGTTTTGAACAGGCGAAACGTGTAATTGAACTTATTAAGCTATGAAGATACTGATAATCGGTCCGGGAAAAATGAAATATATGCCATATATCCATTTCTACTTGGACAATATAAATTGGAAAGCACATGATATGCATGTGGCTTATTGGAATCGTGATGAAAAAGACGAAAACTTGTCCCAATTTGAGGGTTTACATTTGCATGAATTCAAAAGATTCATGGTAAATGATGCTCCATTGAAAACAAAACTTTGTCTTTTCTATTCTTTTCGCAGGTTCTGTGTAAAGCTCATAAAAAAACACGATTTTGACTGCTTAATAGTGTTACATTCTATACCAGGAGTTGTTCTTTACGATTGGTTGGTGAAACGATATGGGGGCAAATATATCTTTGACTATCGTGACTCGACATATGAACCTCGTGTAAAGTTCTTCAAAACAGCTGTCGGCAATATTATCAGATGCTCTCGGATAACTTTTACAAGCAGTGATGGTTTTAGAGAATATTTCCCTAAAGACTGTAAAGACAAGATTATCACATCACACAATCTTTTGGAAGATTCTCTAAAACATAGAGATTATAAGAGAATATACTCCGAGAAGATTCGTATAGCTTTTTGGGGATTTATACGTCATGCAGAGTTGAATAAGTTTCTTATAGACAGAATAGGAAATGACGAACGTTTTGAATTGCATTATTATGGACGTGAACAGATAGATGCCTATACTCTCAAGGAGTATGTACGTATTAATACTTACAGTAATATTTTCTTTCATGGTGAATACAAACCAGAAGATCGTTATGAGTTTGCAAAAAAAACAGATATAATTCATAATATATATTTGGATGATAATACGTTACGTGCTATGGGCAATAAATACTATGATGGGGTTATTTTCAGAATTCCTCAGATTTGTTTTCCGGGTTCGCAGATGGCAAAGATGAGTAATGATGCCCAAATAGGCATATCATTGGATCCAAGAGATTCTGGGTTTTGTGATACGCTATGCAATTACTATAATCAGATTGATAAAGTTTCTTTTAATCGATTTTGTGATGTTGAATTAAATCGTATATTGCTTGAGTACAACCGAGGGTGTGAAATCATTTCTGGAATCTTTTCAAATAGCTTATAAAAAAGATAAAAGATAATTCAAGGTATATATCAGCTATTTTCTATTTCTGTTTGATTGAGAAAGTTAGCGACGAAATGACAATAAATAATCAATATGAAACTATTATTCATGCTCAACAGTGGGTTCGATACTTATGGACCATCATTACATCTTTACAAAGCTTTGTTTGAAGATTTACTCAAAGCTGGGCATACGATTCATTTGCTTGAAAGTGTATCTACCCGTAAAGATCCGGTTATTCCTGATAGTATTGAGAAACACCCAAATTTCTCTTATGAACTGATTCCTCTCACTATAGCGAAGAAGAACCAGTTTGTGAAGCGTTATCTGTCAGGAGTTCTATATAGCTTTAGAGCGAAAAAGTACTTGAAACGTTGTAAAGGAAAGTTTGATGTTGTTCATGTTCAATCATGTCCTTGGGCTCCTTTCTTGGTGTCAATAGTGAAGAACATTCTTAAGATTCCTACAGTGTTCAATGTACAGGATATGTTCCCTGGGAGTTCTATCGCAAGTGGTGTGATGCCTCAGAAATGGATGCAGCAGTTCTTTTATAGATTCCAAAGAGTGGCTTATAAGAATGCTGATATTATTACAGTAATTTCAGATGATATGAAGACTAGAGTTGTTACTCAAGGTGTACCGGAAAATAAGGTGCGAGTGATTGTAAATTGGTATGATGATAGTTTTGTTAAAGAAATTCCTTGGGAGGAGAATGAATTTGTTAAGAAGTATAATATGAGTCCGGATATATTTTATGTACAGTATGCCGGAACCATGGGGTTTGTCTTTGACTATAAAATGGTACTCAAGGTAGCTGAGAACTTGAAAGAATATAAGGATGTTATATTTCAAATGATAGGTTTTGGCAGCCAGTATGATCAGTTCATTGCGGAGGCAAAGGAGCGGAGACTTGATAATATTGTGTTCTATCCGTTAGAACCTCAACCTATGGTACCACACGTATATAGTGCTTGTTCTATTTGTTTTATCCCATTGAAACGAGATATTATTGGAAATTCAGTTCCAAGTAAGGCTGGACTTTTAATGTCTTGTCGTCGTGTGATTGTCAATTCAGTAGATGAATGGTCGGATTACTATAAGATGTTTGAGCGTGAGGATATGGGGATTTCAGCATCTAATCTTGATTCAGATGCAGTAACTGCTGCTATCCTCAAACTCTATAACAATAGAACCCTTATTGAACACTTTGCTAATAACGCACAGTCTTATGGAAAGGCATATTATTCAAGAACAGTAAATACAAAACTCTATAATGACTTATATGTGGAAATGGGAAATTGGGGAAAATGAAAAAAGTAATTACATACGGTACATATGACCTTCTTCATGAGGGGCATCTCAATCTTCTCCATCGTGCAAAGGAACTTGGAGATTATCTAATAGTAGGTGTTACCAGCGACAGTTTCGACAGAGGGCGAGGTAAACTAAACGTGCGCAACAATGTATTGGAACGTGTAGAAGCAGTTAAGGCGACTGGATATGCTGATGAGGTAATCATTGAGGATTATCTTGGGCAGAAGATTGACGATATTCAGCGTTATAATGTGGATATTTTTGCTATTGGTTCAGATTGGGTAGGGAAGTTTGATTATTTAAATGAGTATTGCAAGGTGATCTATCTTCCTAGAACCGAAGGCATATCTTCTACTATGCTTCGTGAGCAGACCGAGGAGGTCTATCGTATTGGTATCGTTGGCTCTGGACGTATTGCAAGACGATTTGTACCTGAGACAAAGGTGGTTAATAGCGTAAAAGCGACTGCGGTCTTTGATCCGAATAAGGAGAGTGCTGATGCATTTGCTGCACAATTTGGAGTGAAGGCTTATTTTGATAAGTATGAGGAGTTTTTAGAAAATGTCGATGCTGTGTATGTAGCATCTCCACATTTGACTCATTACGATTACACAAAGCAGTCGCTTTATGCAGGTAAGCATGTACTCTGTGAAATCCCTTTCATGTTGTCTGCTGCTCAGGCTTATGAACTTTATGATTATGCTGAAATTAATAATCTTGTGCTCCTTGAGGCCAGCAAAACTGCTTTTTGTCCTTCATTCAATCATCTTGTGACTCTCGTGAAGAGTGGTGTGATTGGAGATGTAGTAGATGTGAAGACTTCTCTCTCCAAAATGGTTTCTGCACCTACTCGTGAATTGGATGTAGTCCAGGCGGGTGGAGCTATGAATGAGCATGCTCCTCTTGCTTTGATGGCAATTATTAAACTTCTCGGAAAAGAGTACTCTGATTTTGATTTCCATTCAAAGGTTGAAAATGGGGTAGATGTATATACGAAGGTTGTATTGAATTATCCACATGCTACATCCTCTGCAACATTGGGTATCGGTGTGAAGACAGAGGGCAACATGGTGATTTCGGGAACCAAGGGTTATGTGTATGTTCCTGCTCCATGGTGGTTGACTTCTTTCTTTGAGGTTCGTTATGAGGATCAGGCTAAGAACAAGAAGTTTTTCTATAGCTATGACGGTGATGGTCTCCGTTATGAAATACAGGAATTCATGTCAATGATTGTGAACCATCGTAAGAGTTCGTATAAGCTTCGTAGGAGGGATAGTGTGACTGTTGCTGAGATAATTGAGAAGTTTAATCTAAGAGAAAATTATAAGGAGATATGACAATGAAATATGCAGTAGTGACTGGTGGTACTTCTGGGATGGGATTGGGAGTCGCCAAAATGCTCCTTAGTAAAGGATATTATGTATTTGCAACTTACGTAGGTTCTGATTTTACAGAGAAAATTGAAAACTTTGAAGCTCTTAAAATCGACCAGACAAATCGAACAGAGGTGTATAAGTTTATTGATTATGTAAAGAGTAAGACTGACCATTTAGATTGTTTGCACTGCAATGCGGGTATATCTATTCGTAAGTCTTTCACGGAGTACGAGGATAAAGATTGGGATGCGATGATGGAAGTAGCTGTAAATTCTCATTATATTATGTGTCGTGAATTTTTTCCAATCATTCCTCCAGGAAGCCGTATTCTTTTTACTGGTTCACAAATGGGAGTTGACCCTCATGCAATGGTGTTGGCTTATGGGGTTACCAAGTCTGCGGTTCACGCTCTTTGCAAGAATCTTGTGAAGGAATTTGAAGGTACAGGAACTACGATTAACACTGTTGTTCCTGGATTTGTGGAAACTCCTTGGCAAAAGGAAAAGCCAGAAGATATCAAACAGAATATTTACAAGAAAACAGCCATACATCGTTTTGCTACTATTGATGAGATTGTAGATGCATTCCGTTTTTGTATTGACAATCCTTTTGTAAATGGTAGTTTAATCGAAGTGAATGGTGGGTATAACTATAAGTAATTCGATATGGCGGAACAAAAAATGCATGGTTTCCGTGCAAGATTAGACTATATATTAAAGCATAATTATGCTATAAATCGTATATTTAATTGGATGGCTAGTTCTTTTATGAAAGTATGGGGATATTTTATACCTTTGGATGATGAGATGGTAATTTTCAGTGGACACACAAGAAGGTATAATGATAGTCCTCGTACTCTTTACGAATATATGTTAGCTCATCCGGAAAAGTTTGGTCGATATAAGTGTGTGTGGGCTCTTGAAGATCCGGAGAATGTAGATATCCCGGGGAATCCAATCAAAGTAAAATCTGATACTCCTAAGTACTTTAAATATACTTTGAAAGCAAAATATTGGGTGACATGCGTAAATATAGAACGAAGTCTTCACTACAAGAAGAGAAAATGTCGGTATCTCAATACATGGCATGGGACTGCATTTAAGCATATAGGTAATGATGCTGGTGTTAGAAAGGATTTTGACTTTAGCAGTGTAGATTATTTTTGCTACGCCAGCGAGTATGAAAAAAAAATATATATGAATGCTTTCAGGACTCGAGAAGATGCAATGATACCAACCGGACTTCCTCGTAATGATGAACTTTATCATGTAACTCCTAATGAAATAGGCAGTCTTAAAGATAAGTTGGGATTGCCACGAGACAAAAAGATAATATTGTATGCACCAACATGGCGTGAGAGTACAGATAACGGGAAGACTTGTGCTATCAAACCACCTATTAATACAAAGAAATGGGAAACAGAGTTAAAAGATAATTATATAATTCTTTTCCGTATGCATGCTTATACTAATCAATTATTGGGGCTTGAATTTAATGATACTATTCGTGATTATTCAGCATATCCTAATGTGAACGATTTATTCAAAGTTGCGGATATTCTTATATCTGACTATTCCGCATCAATGTCTGACTATGCTATTTTAGAACGTCCGGTTCTCTGCTTTACTTACGATTATGAACAGTATCGCGATGAAAGGGGGCTTTATCTGGATTTCGATAAAGATATGCCAAGTGGGATATTGAGAACTGAAGATGATGTGTTGAAATATATCAAGAATATGGATTACGAAAAAGAGTGTGAAAAGACTCGTATAATGATTAAAGAAAAACTGATACATTTGGGAGGGCATGCTACTGAGATGTGTTTGGTGAAATTGTTTGAAAAGTAAATGGAAGAATTATTATTTACGGGTGGTACAGGGTTCTTGGGTAAGAACATAGGGCCAGTTCTGGATAAAATGTATAATGTTACCACATGTGGTATTACTCCACATGATGATATAAAAGCTAATTTGGCTAAAGATGTACCTGATTTACCCCATCATTATGATGTAGTGTTACATGCTTGTGGTAAGGCTCATGTGGTGCCTAAAACTGAAGCTGAGAAACAGCTATTCTTTGATATAAACTATATCGGTACAATTCATTTGTGTAATGCACTAGAAAAGGTGGGTACACCTAAGGCTCTTGTTTTTATTAGTACTGTGGCCGTATATGGTTGTGAATTTGGTGAACTGATCACCGAAGAACATTCACTGGATGGTGATACTCCATATGCTAAAAGTAAGATTTTGGCCGAGGAATATTTGACTAAATGGTGTAAGATGCATAATGTTATTCTCGGAATCCTTCGTCCTTCACTTCTTGCAGGTAAAGGTGCTCCAGGTAATTTGGGTGCTATGGTAAATGGTGTGAAGAAAGGGTATTATCTGAATATTGCCGGAGGCAGGGCCGTGAAAAGTATTTTAATGGCAGAAGATATTGCTCGTATCATGCCTGCTTTGGTTAAGAAAGGTGGTGTATATAATGTATGTGATACATTTCAGCCAACATTTGGCCAAATTAGTGAATCGGTAGCAAATCAATTGGGTAAGAGGAAACCTATGAGTATTCCGATGTGGATGGCTAAATGTATGGCTTTTGTCGGTGATTTTTTAGGTTCTAAAGTTCCTATCAATAGCTATAAATTAGAAAAGATGACCAAGAACCTTACATTTAGTAATGAAAAGGCACGTAAAGAGCTTGGATGGGAACCATTGGATGTACTAACGAATTATAAAATTTGAAGTGGAAGAAGAAACGAATCATTAGGTCTTATCAGATATATTCAGACAAAGCTAATTCATATGATAATATATATTATTATTTTTGTTCTGCTTCTCATTGCAGAACTCCTCTATTTTCGTATTGCGAATAAGTGTAATATCATAGACAAACCCAATGAACGCTCATCACATTCTACTATTGTATTGCGCGGTGGAGGTATAATCTTCTTGATCGGTGTATGGATCTGGAGTGCTTTCTTCGGATTTCAATATCCTTGGTTTCTGGTAGGCTTGACACTTGTAGCAGGCATTAGTTTTGTAGATGACATCCATTCATTACCGGACTCTGTAAGATTAGTTGCTCAATTTTCAGCTGCCGCAATGGCGTTTTATCAGCTCGGTATATTACATTGGGCAATGTGGTGGATAATACTGTTGGCACTAATAGTATATGTTGGTGCCACGAATGTAATAAACTTCATGGATGGAATCAATGGCATCACAGCGGGATACTCTTTGGTTGTATTGGTTTCGTTGGCTCTAGTGAATATGAATGGTATTTTTGTAGAACAGAGTTTGATCATATCAACGATTCTAGCTTCATTGGTGTTTTGTATTTTCAATTTTCGTCCGAAGGGTAAAGCGAAATGTTTTGCAGGGGATGTCGGCTCTATCAGCATCGCTTTTATCATACTGTTTCTGTTAGGTAATGTGATGATCAGGACAACGGATATTACTTGGCTGGTATTCTTGTTAGTATATGGTGTGGATGGCTGTATGACTATCGTACATCGTATTATGTTGCACGAGAACTTGGGTGAGGCTCATCGTAAGCATGCTTATCAGATTATGGCTAATGAATTAAAGATTGGACATGTAAAGGTGACATCTCTGTATATGATTATGCAGTTATTGATTTCTCTTGGATTTATCTATCTCTGTCCCAATACAGTGCTTGCTCATTGGCTGTATATGGTTACTACATTGGTTGTATTGGTTATTGCTTACATCTTGTTTATGAAAAAATACTACCATTTACATGAGGAATATCTCGCATCATTGAAAAAATAATAGTTATGGATTTTGATAAAGAATTTTTAGGGAAATTATTAGAACAGGCTATGGAGAATCCACGTTTACGTCAGAACTTCGACTTGCGTACTTCATCTGCCGATACTAGCCAACGTATGCTCAACGCTTTGCAGCCAGGAACAGAGGTGCCTATTCATCGACATGAAAAGACGGCAGAAACTGTAATATGTCTTGTTGGTAAATTAGAAGAAATCATCTATGAAGAAGTGAATGAATACGTTCATGAGGCAACTTCCTGTTGTGATGATGTGATAAGACAAAAAAACTTTAAAGAGGTTTCACGTCAAATATTATCTCCTGCAGAAGGTAAATTTGGTATCCAAATACCTGCAGGGGCATGGCATACAATAAATGTTATAGAACCTTCTGTTATATTTGAAGCAAAAGATGGGGCATATAAGAGAGGTGATCGATAAAAATGATTAAATTTTAATGAAGATAGAATAAAAAACAATAGAAAGAAATAATATGAAGAAAATGAAACAATTAGGATATTACGTATTGGCAACATTTTTGTTGACAGCTTGTCAGTCTTACAAAAAAGTACCTTACCTGCAGGATGCTGAGGTGGTATTGTACAATACCCAAGATGCAGAGCTTTATGATGCAAAGATTATGCCAAAAGACTTATTGACTATTGTAGTGTCATGTACCAGTCCTGAATTGGCAGCACCTTTCAACTTGACAGTGGCCACACAGAACAATGCAGCTTTGAATTATACAACTACTCAGCCTGTTCTGCAGCAATACCTGGTTGATAACGACGGTAATATCAATTTCCCCGTATTGGGTGAACTTCATGTAGGCGGATTAACCAAGAAGGCAACCGAACAAATGATCGTTGAAAAGTTGAAACCTTATATTACTGAAACTCCTATTGTAACAGTACGTATGGTAAATTATAAGATTTCTGTGATCGGAGAAGTTGCCCGTCCCGGTACATTCACGATTTCCAATGAAAAAGTGAACATTCTGGAAGCTTTGGCTATGGCAGGTGATATGACCGTATATGGTTTGCGTGATGATGTAAAACTAATACGGGAGAATGCTAATGGCAAGCAGGAAATAATTCCATTGGATCTGAATAAAGCTGAGACAATCCTTTCCCCTTATTACTATCTGCAGCAGAATGATATCATATACGTTACTCCGAATAAGGCGAAAGCACGAAACTCAGATATCGGAACTAGTACAAGCTTATGGTTCTCTGCTACTTCTATCCTTGTTTCTATTGCCAGCTTGTTGTTTAACATCTTGAAATAAAAAGAAAGAGTCATGAAAGAAGAAAATCAAAACGGGAAGGAACGCCAAATGGCTGAAGAACAAGTAGATTTCCGGACATTGCTTTTTAAATATGTTATTCATTGGCCTTGGTTTGTAGGGACAGTGTTGCTCTGCCTTGTTGGTGCATGGTTTTATCTGCATTGGGCTACTCCCATTTATAATATTTCAGCCACCGTTCTAATAAAAGATGAGAAGAAGGGAGGAGGTTCGGGAGTTTCTTCGGAATTGGAGGATATGGGATTAAGTGGTCTGATGACTTCTTCTAAGAATATTGATAACGAGTTGGAAGTCCTACGCTCAAAAACGCTTGTAAAAGAAGTTGTTAATCAATTGAACTTGTATATAACTTATAAAGACGAGGATGAGTTTCCGGCTAAAAGTTTATACAAGACATCTCCGGTACAAGTAAGTTTGACACCTCAGGAGGCTGAGAAACTAAGTTCTCCGATGGTAGTGGAAATGATACTGCAGCCTAAAGGAAGTATAGATGTGAATGTGACTGTTGGTGAGAAAGGATATCAGAAGCATTTTGAGAAACTGCCTGCTATCTTCCCGACTGATGAAGGTACATTGGCTTTCTTTCAAGATGTTGACTCGGTAACTTTGCAGGATGGCACAAAAGTTCCTCGGTTAGAGAAGAACGTACGTCATATAACTGCGACTATCAACAAACCGATGAGAGTGGCAAAGGGGTATTGCAGCAGCTTGTCTATTGCGCCAACCTCCAAGACTACTTCTGTGGCTGTGATTTCATTAAAAAATTCCAGTTTGCAGTGTGGACAGGATTTTATCAACCAATTACTGGAGATGTATAATCGTAATACGAATAATGATAAAAACGAAATCGCCCAGAAGACTGCTGAGTTTATTGATGAACGTATTAGTATTATTTCAAAAGAACTGGGAAGTACAGAAGCGGATTTGGAAACCTTTAAGCGTGACGCGGGTATCACGGACTTGACGAGTGAAGCTCAGATAGCCTTAGCCGGTAATGCTGAATATGAAAAGAAGAGCGTGGAGAACCGTACTCAAATCAGTCTGGTGAATGACTTACGTAAATACTTGAAAGGTAATGAATATGAAGTATTACCAAGTAATGTTGGTTTACAGGATGCTGCCTTGATTGGTGCGATTGAACGTTATAATGAAATGTTGGTGGAACGTAAACGTCTGCTACGTACATCAACAGAGAATAACCCGGCTATTGTGAATCTGGATACGAGTATCCGTGCTATGAAAGCTAATGTACAGGCTACTCTTGAAGGAACTTTGCAGGGGTTGATGATAACCAAGTCAAATCTGGACCGTGAGGCAAGCCGCTACTCTCGTCGTATCAGTAACGCTCCGGGGCAGGAACGTGCTTATGTAAGCATTGCCCGCCAGCAGGAAATTAAAGCAGGGTTGTATCTGATGTTATTGCAGAAACGTGAAGAGAATGCAATTGCGTTAGCTGCTACTGCAAATAATGCGAAGATTATTGATGAAGCGATAGCTGATGATACTCCGGTATCTCCCAAACGCTCTATGATTTATTTAATTGCATTGGTGTTGGGTGTTGGGATTCCTGTTGGCATCATTTACCTGATTGAACTGACGAAATTCAAGATAGAAGGGCGTGCCGACGTAGAAAAACTGACGAGTGTTCCTATTATAGGTGATATTCCATTGACTGACGAAAAGAATGATAAGAATGGTTCTATTGCTGTCTTCGAGAACAAGAATAATCTGATGAGTGAAACCTTCCGTAATATTCGTACCAATCTTCAGTTTATGCTCGATAATGATCAGAAGGTTATCCTTGTAACCTCAACAGTCAGTGGAGAAGGAAAATCGTTTGTTTCGGCAAACCTGGCTATCAGTCTTTCTCTTTTGGGAAAGAAGGTCGTGATTGTCGGACTCGATATTCGCAAGCCGGGACTGAATAAAGTATTCCATCTCTCCAATAAAGAGAAAGGCATTACTCAGTATCTTTCTAATCCTGAAACGGATCTAATGGAACTTGTTCAACCTTCTGATATCAATAAGAATCTGTTTATTCTTCCGGGTGGTTCTGTGCCTCCTAATCCAACGGAGTTGTTAGCTCGTAACGGTCTGGATAAAGCCATAGAAATCTTGAAGCAGAACTTCGACTATGTGATAATGGATACTGCCCCTATCGGTATGGTAACCGATACTTTATTGGTAGGTCGTGTGGCTGATTTGTCAGTATACGTATGTCGTGCCGACTATACTCATAAAGCCGAATATACATTGATCAATGAGTTGGCTATTGAGAAGAAGTTGTCTAAGCTTTGTACCGTAATCAACGGTGTGGACTTGAAAAAGAGAAAATACGGTTATTACTACGGCTACGGCAAGTACGGTAAGTACTACGGTTATGGTAAACGTTATGGCTACGGCTATGGATATGGAGAAAAGTGACAGATAAATCTGTGATATATGAAAAAGACGGTAGTCGAATATATCACCAATACGCTTGAAGATATTCCCAAGCAATCTCTTCAAACCAATAAAAGGCGTTTACATGCTTTTTTCTCAGAACAGGAAACAATAGAGAAGCGGGGGGCACATTTTGTATTCAGGTATGCTTTCTATTCTGTTGAAAAATTACGAAGACCTACGAAACAAAGCCTCTTTAAAGAATATAATATGTTGTGTTCTGACTTGAAAAGCACTCCTTCTGGGGAAATATCGGATATGGAATATAAAGATGTTGTATTATATGGTAATACTTCCTCTCCTGCAGTACAAGAACGATTGACTGAATATTTGGAACGGAATAATTCGTTAAAGATTCAATTGTCTTTTTGTGATGAAGAAACCTCAGAATGTAAAACAGGAGAAAATATTGCCTATGCAGAACTGCAGAAAGCATTGTTTTATTGTAAAAGGAAGAAGTATTTGCTTCTGTTCATTTCAGTTCGTGAGTTGATACAGGATATTCGCTTTTACGATCTGCTTAATGAATATCGTGTTGATTTCCGTTGTGTTGACTTTCCTTGGTTTTGCAGGGAGAATCTACAGTTGATAAAAGCAGTTATGTTATATGAGAAGCTATCTTCTTAAATAGTCCTTAAATAGCATATTGATCTGAATATTAGTATTATATGTTACATTTTATATTGAATTGCTATATGTAGGTCCCTAACTTCATACTACAAGATGAAGAACCCTACATTTTTCGTTGGTTAAGAAGAATACAGCGGTATATCTTAACCGGCACTTTCATATCGGTTTGATTTCCGATATGCTTTTTTTACCCCATATATCAACTGTCTGTGAAGATCGTTGATATATTTCTTATAAAATAATTACATTTAAAAGAATAGAGGTCGTGTCAAAAATGCTGACACGACCTCTATTCTTTTATTAGCTTCGTGAAACTTGCAGCCCTTTGTCGGAAAGAGTCATATCAACAAAACGTGCTCGTGGATTAGGAGCATGCTCTGTCAGTATCCGTCGTATCTGTCCTGCGGCTTGCGGGTCTTTAGCTACCATATACAAATAACCGCCGCCTCCTGCACCGGGCAATTTATATCCTAATGTATAGTCTTTGATTGTCTCGATAATGGCTGCTACCGCCGGAGGGTTTGTACCGCTGTCCAGCGCCTGGTTTTGTGCCCAGGTTTTATTAATCAGACTGGCGAAGTTCTCGAAATTACCACGTAGAATAGCCTCGCTCATGTCCGTTGCGTGTACTTTCATCTCGGCTAATAAGCTGAGGTGCGGACCGGAATTGAGGAACATGGAGCTGACGATTTCGGCTAATATTCCTTTCGCTGTACGGGTGATGCCTGTGTAGTAAAGCAAATGGCAGTCGCGATAGTCGGGATGGGTGAATAGTTGGTCGGGCAGCCAGCGTACTAAAGGATTCTGTTCGAAACCGGCTTCGGACTGAAGCAGCTTGACACCGGGGAAAACACCGCCATATTGATCCTGCCAACCACCGCCGGTGGTCAGCAACTGCTCTAATGCCAGCGTATAACTGCAAATATCGTTTCTATCCCATGCCAGTCCGCAGAAATCATTGATAGCTCCGAGAACGGTGGAAGCCAGAATGGAGCTGGTTCCTAACCCCGATCCCGCAGGAATTGCTGCCAATAAAGTAATTTCGAGTCCTGCACCGAAGGCTTTCAGATGTTCTTCCAGCGAAGCGTAGTTCTCGGCGGAAAATTCCGGTGCAAATCCGGCTAAAGTAAGGGCCGCTTTGGGAATAGAGAAAGGAGAACCGACTTTCTTGTAGTCTTGCAGTTCCTCATAGTTTTCTATGATTTCCACAGCACCCATATCAATGGAGCGAAGTACGATGTGATACTCTTTGCATGGTTTCACATATACTTGCAAGGGTGGCTGTCCGTTCAATTCGATAGCCAGGTTGACAACACTTCCTCCCGAATAGAGAGAGTAGGGAGGGGTATCTGTCCACCCTCCTGCCAGGTCGATGCGGACGGGGCTACGTCCCCATACAATTTGGTCTGAATATACATCGAGACGGGGCTGGTTCTTCCGGCTGGGCATAGCTCCCAATAATCCGTCGCGAAGAAGTTGGAATGCCGATTGTTCTTCTTCTTTATAGTTGCTGTCGCCGTGTAGCTTCATGATACGTCCCCGTAGCATCCGGTTGTGGATTCTGACCATTGGCGCGGCGTCTTCTTTTAATATGTCAGGCGTGGCTAAATCAAAGCGGACAAATTCTTTGGCAGCATCCTGCAAATCGAGTTGATAGAATACGCTCTTTTCGTAATTGTCGGCCAGCCCTTTCCAGTTGCTCCGGCGATAAGCGCTACGCTGCTCATACAGTCGTTTCAGATTCGCGCGTGCGGATATTTCGTCGGCAGAGACTTTTTCTGCTTTTAGCCAAAGTTGTTTTCCTTCTTCCAGTTGGGGTTCGGAGATCATCCAACGTATCAATATACCCAAATCTTCTACGGAAGCTGTTACCGGGAAAATGGAAGCAGACTGTAAATCGTCCGTGCGTCCATTTATGTCTTCCCAAGTAAGGGCTCTTTCCTGCATCCACTGTGAAAAAGGGATATTGAGATATGTGGTCGTTTCATTTTTCAATGCTCCTTTGAATACATCATCCAATCCGTAAGGACGTGCAACGAATGCGTTGTCGCCAAAAGGAACCACGTCAATACAGATACCGTCCGGCAGATTTATATTCCATTGGTTTTCGGGAACACCTGTGATTATCTGGCGTGATCCGAGATGCCAGCCTTCCCCTACATGGCTGTTTTCAATCCATAGGTTAGCGTTATCTGCACAGAGGGAGACTTGTGTACTGGAGTTCTGGATAAAGATTGCCGGATTCGGTTTTACTTTCCGGTGCATGATCTTTCTTTGGTCACGTACCTTGTCCTGTATGGCTAGCGTAGAAGAAATCAGTTCATGACTTGTACCGAAATGGTAAAATTCGCCGCCGGGTAACGGTAATATGGCTACGGATAGTTGGTTGACTTCTTCATCTTCCGTCTTGGGATGTTCTCCCAAAGCCAGCCCATAGTCGGAATATAAGTCATAGTAATTGATGTCATTCGTTCCTTCCTTGAACGAGCGCTTCATTAAGACCTCTACGGCACGGTCACTTAAAATCCAGATGCCGATGTCCATTAGGAAAAGGTGAGTCTTGGATAAACCTTCCAATTCTTCCAGAGAGGGCTTCTGTAACATGAAGTCGAGTACTTCAGGGCTTTTCCGGTCGGAGACAAAAACTCCGTGATGAGTGGCCAGAGAGGGATTTACCCATAAGCCGTAGCATACGACGTCCACATTGGGAATGTCCTGCAAAGGTTTTTCCGAACGGATATATACATCTCCACTGGCTATCAATGTATTCATGCCGGCCGGCGCTTGCTGCATGATTCTTTCGTATAACGGGAGTTGCAAAGACAGCAGGTTCTGTCCCAGTCTTTGTCCTCTTTCCCAACTGAAGATCGGGATAGGGGTCAGTATCTTACCGGAAGGTCCGTAACTGGGTAAGCGGCGGCTTTGTCCTCCTGCATGAAGTAATATCCTTTTTTCGCGTCCTATCCAATCATTGAAAGACTCTTGTGGGGCAAATGCCTGGTGGCAGGCTTGCAAGAGCCAGGTTGTTCCGCCTCCGGAGCCAAGCTTGCTGCCTATGGGATCGGATGTACAAAACCATTCGTTATGATTAACTTCTTCCAGTTCGTGAAAACAGTGGATCAGGTTTGGGGGTAAAGATAATAACTTTTGCATGATAGAATCGTCGTTTGTTGGTTAGAATTTCTATAGATCAAGTCCATCCCAAGCTTCACAGAGCGCTTGCATGGACGGTAGTAATAAATCGGCTCCGGAGTCCAGCAATACCTGTCCGTCCAGAGGTCCCGTGTTCACAGCGATTGTGAAAATGCCGGCTTTGTGTCCGGCTTCCACCCCGAGAGGTGCGTTCTCCACTACCACCGCTTCGTCGGCTTTCAGACCACCTTTTTTCAGGGCCATAAGATACGGTTCCGGGTTTGGCTTTCCGTATTTGACATCGAATGCCGTAACCATTAGTTCTTTGTGAAACATTCCCGGAAAGTTATGCTCCAACCGTTCGAGTAATGAAAGTTGTCCGGAACCTGTTACCACCATTGGAGTGAGTCCTTCACCTTTTACTTTTTGCAACAGTTCCCATGCGCCGGGCATACGTTCAGCTTCTGCATACGAGTTGAATAAGACACTTTTCTCCTGATATATACTTTCTATTTCTTCCTGCGTGGCCTCCCTTCCCAGTTCACGCTGAAATACGATATTAATAGTGGCAGCCCCTGTCCGTCCTTCGTGCATATAGGCTTCTTCACGGCTAAGAGTAAGCCCGTGTGATTTCATCACCTTATGCCAGGCTTCGGAATGATAGGGCATGGAATTAAAAAGCACGCCGTCCATATCGAACAGGACGGCTTTCAGTTTTTTCTTCATACTTTATAAATAGTGAACCATTATCTGTTTAGAGTTTAATCTTCTTATTTCGAAACATATACGAGGCAAAGATAACTATAAAAAATGAGAGATAAGACAAAACGGACGGATAGTTGCAAGCGGGCTCTTTGAGCAATAAAGTATCCAATTATTTGTCATTTAGAAGATTATGTGTATTTTTGTAGCATTATAAACTCAATGATAGCATGAAAAAGAGAGTATTATTGTTGCTACCTTTGTTTTTAGGTGCTTGTTCCGATAGTGGGGAGAGTCCTGTTATCACGATAGAAAGACTGTATGTAAATACTGATCCGGACAGTGAGGATTCTAAAGGGGAAGACTATACTAATCAGAAAGATAATCTGCCGGCTTTAAAGGTAGGGGATAAGGTGAATGCTTTTTTGCTCTTGGATGGGAATGGAGCTGAACTTAAAACCTTTAAACTTCAGAATGACGAAGCGGTGAAAGCCGAACTTCGTTATGAAAAAGCCGAAGTCTCTACCGAAGGAAACCTGACGGATGAGGAAAAAGGTCAGTTACGTTTTAAGGACGGTGTGACGCAAACCAGGGTCATGGTGAAAGCTACTATTGAACATGTAGATAAGAACGGTGATGTGAAGTTGGCTTTCTATCTTTCCTCCAAGGCTGAATGTGAAGGCGCACAAGAGGAAATCGGCTTGAAAACCAAAGAGGTAGAGGAGGAAGATTAAGAACGGAATGTCGATAGACAACATAAAAAAGAAGCGGTCTTATTAAGACCGCTTCTTTTTTATGTATAGATTCTATTACAATCTTGATTGGATCGCTTTGGATTCTTCCTCGTAACCCGGTTTGTTCAGCAACGCAAACATGTTCTTCTTGTATGCTTCTACACCCGGCTGGTTGAAAGGATTCACGCCCAGCAGATAACCGCTGATACCGCAAGCCTTTTCGAAGAAATAAAGCAGGCCGCCGATATTGTATTCGCTCAATGAAGGAAGAACAATACGCATATTAGGTACGCCACCGTCTACGTGAGCCAATTGAGTTCCCAGTTCCGCCATTTTGTTCACTTCATCCACACGTTTGCCGGCTAGGAAATTCAGACCATCCAGGTTAGCTTCGTCAGAAGGCACTTCCAGTTTATGGTCTACCTTATCCAGTGAGATGACAGTTTCGAAGATAGAACGTTCACCTTCCTGAATCCATTGTCCCATAGAGTGAAGGTCGGTAGAGAAGTCTACTGATGCGGGGAAAATACCTTTGTTGTCCTTACCTTCTGATTCTCCGTAAAGCTGTTTCCACCATTCGCTTACATAATGCAGTTTCGGACAGAAGTTGACGAGGATTTCGATCTTCTTTCCATTTCTGTACAGTTCATTACGGGTAGCAGCATAGATAGCAGCAGGGTTTTCTGCAAACGGAACGTCTGCGCCACATGCTTTTTCCATGTCGGCAGCGCCGGCAACCAGTTGCTCAATGTCGAACCCGGCAACAGCAATCGGCAGCAAACCGACCGGAGTCAGTACAGAGAAACGTCCGCCTACATTATCGGGGATGATGAATGTTTTGTAACCTTCCTTGTCGGCAGTAACACGTGCTGCACCTTTCTTGGCGTCTGTTACAGCTACGATTACCTGTTTTGCAGTTTCTTTGCCGCGTTGGTCTTCGCATTGTTTCTTCAACAGGCGGAAGGCAAGCGCAGTTTCGGTAGTAGTTCCCGATTTGGAGATATTGATAACACCGAATTTCTTGTCTTTCAGATACTCAGTCAGTTCGAATAGATAATCTTCGCTGATATTGTGTCCGGCATAAATCATGATCGGAGCTGTCTTTTTTTCCTGCAACCAAGTGAAGCTATTAGATAACGCCTCGATTACGGCACGTGCGCCCAGATAGCTACCGCCGATACCTGCAATGATCACTACTTCACAGTTGTCTCTCAAGACCTTTGCGGTAGCGTTCAAGTCAGCCAAGTGTTCTTTGCTGATAGAAGAAGGCAAGTGCAGCCAGCCTAAAAAGTCGTTCCCTTTTCCAGTTCCTTTTTCCAGCATTTCCTGTGCGGCTTTTACCTCTGCTTCGTAGGCAGAAACCTTTTCTTTGGAGATAAATCCAAAAGTCTTTTCAATGTTCAAGCTAATCATATCTTTCTTGTTTAAAGGTTATCTAAAAGAATCAGTTAGTAATTTAATCTCGATCATAGGCGAGATACGTTCGTATAGAATGTTGTACACAGCGTCCAGTATCGGCATATTGACATGATGATGCTTGTTGATTTCCTTGATACACTTCGTACCGTAGTAACCTTCAGCGATCATTTCCATTTCAATCTGTGCGCTCTTTACGGAATATCCCTTACCGATCATTGTGCCGAATGTCCGGTTACGGCTGAAATTCGAATAGCCGGTCACCAGCAAGTCACCCAGATAAACAGATTCATCTACGTTTCTGTTCAACGGATGTACCGTATTCAGGAAACGGTTCATCTCCTGGATAGCGTTGGAAATCAGTACGGCCTGAAAGTTGTCGCCGTATTTCAGTCCGCTGCAAATACCGGCGGCGATAGCATATACGTTTTTGAGTACCGAACTGTACTCGATACCTGATACGTCGTCACTAACAGATGTTTTGATAAAGCTGCTTCCCAGTCGGCGCGCGAAGATACGTGCTTTGTCTTTGTCCGGGCAGGCGATGGTCAGATAAGAAAGGCGTTCCAAAGCTACTTCTTCTGCGTGGCAGGGACCTGCCAGTACAGCGATATTTTCGGGAGGAACACCGTATTCCTTGGTAAAGTATTCTGATACGATAACGTTGTCGTCGGGTACGATTCCTTTGATAGCGGTGATGATGAACTTATCCTTTATCTTGGTTTTCAGCTTTTTCAGGTGAGCTTTCAGATAAGGGGAAGGAGTGACGAAAATCAGCGTATCCGATTCTTTCACAACATCGTTGATGTTGGAACTGAAAGAGATGCGCTTGGTATCGAATTTCACTCCTGTCAGATAAGCCGGATTGTGCCCCAATCTCTTGAAATCAGCGATGCGGTCATCGCGTCGCATATACCAATTGATAGAGTCTTCTTGAGCCAGACACATCTTCGCAATAGCTGTGGCCCAACTTCCACCGCCCATTATCGCTATCTTACCGGGTAATTTCATTTGTATGGATTTGGATGAAGAACTTATTTAATTTTCTGTATCCAATCAGTTACGTCGTTTACCGACGGGTTGGCCAGTTCTAATTTGTATTTCTTATTGATGCCGCAGATGTCCTGGTGTAGCTTCTGCGCATTGACATCTTTCATGTCTTCTACGGTGTTGTAGCCGGCTTTCTGAATAACAGGCACCCAGTCTTCTGCGATACCCAGTTCCATATATTTGGCGGCTGCGTCTTTCTTCACCACCTTTTCCGGGCGCATTTGCGGGAAGAATAACACTTCCTGAATGGTAGTCTGACCGGTCATTAACATAACCAGACGGTCGATACCGATGCCGATACCCGATGTAGGAGGCATACCATATTGTAAAGAACGCAGGAAGTCCTGGTCGATAATCATTGCTTCATCGTCACCCTTGTCAGCCAGACGCATCTGTTCTTTGAAGCGTTCTTCCTGGTCGATCGGGTCGTTCAATTCCGAGTAGGCGTTGGCAAGTTCCTTGCCGTTTACCATTAATTCGAAACGTTCGGTCAGTCCCGGTTTGGAACGGTGCATCTTGGTCAGCGGAGACATTTCAACCGGATAATCGGTGATGAAAGTCGGCTGGATATAAGTACCTTCGCAGAATTCGCCGAAGATTTCGTCAATCAACTTGCCCTTACCCATTGTGTCGTCGATTTCCTCCATTTTCAGTTCCTTGCAGACTTGGCGGATTTCTTCTTCGCTCTTGCCGTTCAGGTCGTAACCGGTCTTTTCCTTGATAGCGTCGAGGATAGGCAGACGGCGGTAAGGAGCTTTGAAGCTGATAGTCTTTCCGTCGACAACGCTTTCCGTACAGCCGTTTACAGCGATACAGATACGTTCCAGCAATTTCTCGGTGAAGTTCATCATCCAGTTGTAATCCTTGTACTGAACATAGAGTTCCATACAGGTAAATTCCGGATTGTGGGTCTTGTCCATACCCTCGTTACGGAAGTTCTTGCCGATTTCATATACACCTTCAAAACCACCTACAATCAGTCGCTTCAGATAAAGTTCCGTTGCGATGCGCAGGTAAAGGTCTATATCCAGTGAGTTATGGTGCGTGATGAACGGGCGGGCGCTTGCTCCACCGGCAATAGATTGCAAGATAGGCGTTTCCACTTCAGTGTATCCGGCTTCATCGAGAGCGTTACGCAGTGTTTTCACTACGGTGGCACGCTTCAGGAATGTCTCTTTCACACCGTCGTTTACCACCAGGTCTACATAACGTTGGCGATAACGGAGTTCGGGATCTTCAAAAGAGTCGTAAGCTACGCCGTCCTTGTATTTTACGATAGGAAGCGGTTTGATGGATTTTGCAAGTACGGTCAGCTTCTTTGCGTGAATACTGATTTCGCCCATTTGGGTGCGGAATACAAAGCCCTCGATACCGATAAAGTCACCTAAGTCGAGCAGGCGTTTGAATACAGCGTTGTACAGTTCCTTGTCTTCTCCCGGACAGATGTCGTCGCGGGTGATGTACACCTGGATGCGACCTTTAGAGTCCTGTAATTCGATAAAAGAAGCTTTACCCATTACGCGGCGGCTCATGATACGTCCGGCTACAGAAACCTGGCGCGGCTCGTCCTCGTCCTTGAATTCAGCTTTAATATCTGTAGAGAAAGCATTGGTTACATACTCTGCTGCAGGGTATGGGTCGATACCCATTGCACGAAGCTCATTCAGGCTGTTGCGTCGAATGATTTCCTGTTCACTTAGTTCTAGTATATTCATTTCGTTACGTATTAACTCAATTTTGTGGGCAAAAATACGAAACTTTTCTCATATATCCCGTAATCTGTCTCTTTTTTGTATCTTTGCGCCCTCAAACTAATAGGTATGACAGGACAAAAGACACCCACTGCGTTGGGAACGGAAAAGATCGGGAAGCTTTTAATGCAGTATGCCATTCCGGCAATTATCGCCATGACGGCATCTTCTCTATATAATATGGTGGACAGTATTTTCATCGGTCACGGGGTAGGGGCAATGGCTATCTCCGGATTGGCGCTGACCTTTCCGCTAATGAATCTCGCTGCCGCTTTCGGCTCGCTGGTCGGTGTGGGAGCGGCTACATTGGTTTCGGTGAAACTGGGACAAAAAGATTACGACACCGCACAACGGGTACTCGGCAATGTGCTGGTACTGAATATTATCATCGGACTTGCCTTTACGGTTGTCACACTGATATTTCTCGACCCTATTCTTTATTTCTTCGGTGGTAGTGACGCCACGGTAGGCTATGCCCGTGATTATATGGTCGTTATCTTATTGGGTAACGTCGTCACCCACCTTTATTTAGGTCTGAATGCCGTACTCCGTTCGGCGGGGCATCCGCAGAAAGCGATGGTTGCCACGATTGCCACGGTGGTGATTAATACGATACTCGACCCTGTTTTTATTTATGGCTTCGGCTGGGGAATACAAGGGGCGGCAATCGCTACCATTACCGCACAGGTCATCGCATTGGCATGGCAGTTCAAGCTATTCTCTAACAAAGAAGAACTGCTGCACTTCCATAAAGGAATTTTCCGGTTGAAGAAGAAAATCGTAGTCGATTCTTTAGCAATCGGTATGGCGCCTTTCCTTATGAATCTGGCAGCCTGTTTCATCGTTATTCTTATCAATCAAGGTTTGCAGCATCACGGTGGTGACTTGGCTATCGGAGCGTTCGGTATTGTCAACCGATTGGTATTCCTCTTTGTCATGATTGTAATGGGACTGAACCAGGGTATGCAGCCGATCGCCGGTTACAACTATGGAGCCAAGCAATATCCGCGTGTGACAAAAGTCTTGAAAATAACTATTTATGCAGCAACCATTGTTACCACTACAGGCTTCCTGATGGGAATGTTTATTCCCCGGCTAGCAGTCTCGATTTTTACGACACACGAAGAACTGGTACGCATTTCTGCCAAAGGGCTGCGTATTGTTGTGATGTTCTTTCCTATTGTGGGTTTCCAAATGGTGACTTCCAACTTCTTCCAGAGTATCGGCATGGCGAGTAAGGCGATATTTTTGTCTGTCTCCCGCCAGGTTCTTATCCTGATACCTTGTCTGCTGATTCTTCCACAGTTCTACGGACAACTGGGAGTCTGGATAAGTATGCCGATTTCCGATCTTATAGCAAGCTTGATTGCCGGGACAATGCTTTGGTGGCAGTTCAAGCAATTCAGGAAAGTGTCTGTCTGACGGGCTTGTTGCGATACTCCTTGGGAGAGATGCCGACATACACCCTTCACTCATAGATGTATCTTCCGGAGTTATTATAACATAATTGAATGGCATCAGTGGCTCCATGTATCTTTTCGTTTCAAATGGGTTTCACTGCAAATTAACAAACAAATAGCTACAAATAACAAACTATTCCGGCTTTTTATCTCCGATAACCTACAAATAGAACAATATTTCGTCTATATCAACCTTTCCCCACTTGTTTGCTTGGGATACTTTTGTAATAACTAAATAACAAATGAAAATATGAGACGATTAAACTTCTTATTGACAGGACTTCTTGCAGTTTTGCTGGCGTCATGCAATCAGCGTGTGCAGAATATAGAAAATAAGCCGGCAGTGAAGATTGATACCGTACTTTCTGCTGACAAACAGACTGCCTTGCAGTTTCCCGGACGGGTGAAAGCGGCTCAGGACATAAGCCTGGCATTCCGGGTGAGCGGAACTATCCAGCGTATGTATGTGAATGACGGTGCTTATGTGCGCAAAGGACAACTGCTTGCCGAACTTGATCCTACAGATTATCAGATTCAACTGGATGCGGCGGAAGCCGAATACCAGCGTGTCAAGGCGGAAGCGGAGCGCGTAATGGCTCTTTATAAGGAAAATGTAACCACTCCCGACGCAAACGACAAAGCCGTGTACGGACTGAGGCAGATTACCGCCAAATACAACCATGCTAAGGACCAGTTGGAATATACCCGCCTGTATGCCCCTTTCAGCGGATATGTACAGAAACGCCTTTTCGACTCCCATGAGACGGTGGCTGCCGGAATGCCTGTCGTTTCCGTAATCAGCGAGGGAACGCCGGAAGTGGAGATTAATCTTCCGGCAGTGGAATATATCCGTCGCCGGCAGTTTACCCGCTATTATTGTACATTCGATGTATATCCGCAGCAGAGATATGTGCTGGATTTGATTAGCGTCACTCCCAAAGCGAATGCCAACCAGCTCTATACCATGCGCCTTCAATTGAAAAGCGGAGACAAGCAGGCGGTTCCTTCTCCGGGGATGAATACAATGGTCACTATCGAATGTGCCGAAGGGGAAATGCGTAACCTGTCCGTTCCCGGCGGAGCGATTCTCCGTCAGAACGGGAATACGGGTGTCTTTCTTTATAATCCGTCCGATAAAACGATTCGTCGTTGCGATGTGACCGTTACTCGCTTGCTTAGTGACGGCAGATGCCTTATAGTTTCGGACGAAGTGAAACCGGGTGACTTGATTGTTGTCTCGGGAGTGCATCATGTGAAAGATGGGCAACAGGTGGAACCTCTTCTTCCGGCTGCCGAAACGAATGTGGGAGGACTGCTATGATAGATATTAGTAAATGGGCATTTGAAAACAAGAAGTTAATCTACTTCCTGATTGCTGTACTGATTGTGGGCGGAGCTTATTCCAGCTACGAGATGAGTAAACTGGAAGACCCAGAAATAACGGTAAAGCTCGCCATGGTGGTTACTACCTATCCCGGTGCATCCGCGCATCAGGTGGAACTGGAAGTGACGGATGTACTCGAAAAGAATATCCGTTCTATGGGGAATATAGATAATGTGGAAAGCTATTCCTACAACGACCTCTCCCTGATTCAGGTAGAACTGAAAACGACTGTCAAGGAAACCGACGTGGAACAGTGCTGGGACTTGCTGCGCCGTAAGGTGGCGAACGCACAGGCGGAACTTCCTGAAGGTGCCAGCCCTTCTATCGTGAAAGATGATTTCGGTAATGTCTACGGAATGTTTTTTGCCTTGACGGGCGACGGACTTTCTGACAGGGAACTCTCCGACTATTCCGAATTAATCAAACGTGAAGTCAGCGAATTGGACGGTGTGGAACGCGTCGATTTATACGGCAACCGTCCGGAATGTATCAACATCTCCCTATTGCAAGACCGAATGGCCAACTTGGGTGTGAAACCTGCCGAAGTGCTTGCCACCCTGAACGGACAGAATAAAACAACCTATACCGGCTATTACGACAACGGTGACAGCCGTATCCGGGTCACGGTCAGCGATAAATTCAAGACGGTGGAAGACATCGGACGTATGCTGATTCAGGGACACGATGCCGACCAGCTGCGTCTGAGTGACATCGCCCGCATTGAAAAAGACTATGAAGACCCCACCCGCAACGAATTGTTCTATGATCGTCAGCGTGCCATGGGAATCATGGTTGCCGCCTCTCCCGATGCCGATATTATCAAAGTCGGCAAACGGGTGGAGCAGAAACTTGAACAACTGAAAGCCGAACGCCTGCCGGCAGGAATGGAATGCCACAAGGTATTCTATCAGCCCGAACGTGTCGGAAGTTCTTTGGGGACATTTATCCTGAATCTGATAGAATCCGTGATTATTGTAGTTGTCATCCTGATGATTGCAATGGGATTCAAGAGCGGGGTGATTATCGGTATCAGTCTGGTAGTGACAGTGTTCGGCACTTTCCTGTTTTTGTATTTTATGGACGGCACGATGCAGCGTGTATCTTTGGCATCCTTTGTACTTGCCATGGGAATGTTGGTGGATAATGCGATTGTCATTATAGACGGTATTCTGGTCGATTTGAAAGCCGGAAAGAGCCGCATGGAAGCCATGACCGCTATCGGGCGGCAGACGGCAATGCCTCTGCTCGGCGCTACCCTGATTGCTATTATCGCTTTCCTTCCTATATTCATGTCTCCCGATACGGCAGGAGTCTACACGCGCGACTTGTTTATTGTGTTGGCGGTCTCCCTGCTGCTTAGTTGGGTACTCGCCTTGGTGCACGTCCCGTTAATGGCGAACCGGATTCTGCATCCGGACGTATCCGCAGCTACTGCCACTACCGGAAAGCGGGTGTACGAAGGAAAAATATATGCAGTGCTGCGTTCATTATTGAGATTCAGCCTGGCACATCGCTGGAGCTTTGTCTTTGCCATGATTGCCTTGGTGGTACTTTCGGGGTTTAGTTACCGGTTTATGAAGCAGGGTTTTTTCCCGGATATGGTCTACGACCAGCTATACATGGAATATAAACTTCCCGAAGGCATTAATTCCACACGGGTGGCACGCGACTTGGAAGAGATAGAGGCTTACTTGAAGAAACGTCCTGAAATCACGCACGTCACCACTTCTATCGGCGGGACGCCTGCCCGTTACAACTTGGTACGTAATATAGCCAACCCTTCTTTATCTTACGGTGAACTGATAATCGACTTTACTTCGCCCGATGCACTGGTCGACAACATGGCAGAGATTCAACAGTATCTTTCTTCCCATTATCCGGATGCTTATGTGAAGCTGAACCGCTATAACCTGATGTTCAAGAAATATCCTATCGAAGCGCAATTTACCGGGCCCGACCCTGCCGTGCTGCATCAATTGGCAGACAGTGCCCGGAAAATCATGGAAAATTGCCCGGACGTCTGTCTGATTACCACCGACTGGGAACCGCAGGTTCCCGTCCTGACGATTGAATACGATCAGCCTACGGCACGTGCTATCGGACTGAGCCGAAATGACGTGAGTCTTTCCCTGCTCACGGCTACGAGTGGTATCCCGATTGGTTCTTTCTACGAAGGAATTCATAAGGATAACATCTACTTGCGCTGTCTTGACGAACATGGAAAACCTATTGAGAATCTGGATAACACGCAGATATTTTCTTCCCTTCCTTCCCTCAACGGCTTGTTGACACAGGAGATGATGATGAAGCTGAAAACGGGAACACTCTCTAAAGAGGAACTTGTGGAAACTTTAATGGGAACTACTCCGCTGAAACAAATCAGCAAGCGGATAGACGTGAAATGGGAAGACCCGGTTGTCCCCCGCTATAACGGGCAACGTAGCCAGCGCGTGCAATGTTCCCCTGTTCCGGGCGTGGAAACGGAGAAAGCCCGGCAGTCTATTGCCGGGCAGATTGAACGGATTCCGCTTCCCGACGGCTACAAGCTGCAATGGCAAGGCGAAAGAAATGCCAGCACGAAATCCATGCAGTATTTGTTCAAGAACTTCCCGTTTGCTATCATCCTGATGATTTCTATCTTGATTATGCTGTTCAAGGATTATCGGAAGCCGGTTATCATCTTCTGCACGATTCCTTTGGTATTTGTCGGTGTGGTAGCTGTAATGCTGCTGACCGGAAAGACGTTCAACTTTGTTGCTATCGTCGGTACACTGGGACTTATCGGTATGATTATCAAAAACGGTATTGTGCTGATGGATGAAATTACCCTGCAAATCAGTCAGGGAGTGGAACCGGTAACGGCACTGATAGATAGTTCGCAGAGCCGTCTCCGTCCTGTGATGATGGCATCGCTCACTACCATTCTGGGAATGATTCCATTGTTGCCGGATGCCATGTTCGGCTCATTGGCGGCTTCCATTATGGGCGGACTGTTGTTCGGTACGCTGATTACTTTATTGTTTATTCCTATTTTGTATGCACTATTCTTTCATATAAAAAAGACAGACAAATGAAAAAAGAGATTCTTTCAGCCATTGGAATAATAGCGGGCATATTGTTCGGCACAACGCTTTCTCTTTCCGCACAAGAGAAACTAAGCCTGAAACAATGCCGCGAAATGGCGTTGAAATACAACAAGGAAATGGCTGCTGCCGACCGGCAGACAGAAGCAGCGCGGTTGATGTCCCTCAGCTATAAAGCCAATTTTTTCCCGAACTTTACCGCCAACGGAACAGGGATTTACAGCACTGCCGATGGAAGTCTCGGCATTCCGGGCGGTAATCTCCCTGTTTTCATGCCCAACCCCACTACGGGAGAACTGGTATCCAGCGGTTTCGCCTATTTCCCCGGGTTGAACCTGGATTATAAAGTAGGAACCGTTTATTCCGGCGGCATACAAATGGAACAGCCTCTCTATATGGGCGGCAAAATTCGTGCGGCCTATAAAATGTCTTTGCTGGGTAAAGAGATGGCTCACCTGAACGAAGCGCTGACTACCTCGGAAGTTCTTCTGAATACGGACAAAGCTTACGTCCAACTAGTGAAAGCCAAAGAAATGAAGAAAGTGGCCGAGAAATATCACGCTTTATTGACGGAACTGTCCCGGAACGTGAAAAGTGCCCACCAACATGGCATGAAACCTCAGAATGACGTATTGAAAGTGCAAGTGAAGCTCAACGACAGCGAACTTTCTTTGCGTAAGGCAGACAATGCCCTTCGCCTTGCTTCCATGAATCTTTGCCATTACATCGGACGTCCCTTGACAACGCAAATTGATATTTCCGATGACTTCCCCGAAGTGGAACAGGAGTGGAAAATCCAGGTTTCCGATATTACCGCCCGTCCGGAATATGGAATACTGAACAAACAAGTTGCTATCGCTGAGCAGGAAGTGAAGCTGAACCGTAGTGAATTGCTCCCTCGTATCGGCGTCAGAGGCAGCTACGACTATCTTCACGGGCTGGAAATCAACGACGAAACATTTATGAAAAAAGGAGCTTTCTCCGTTTTTTTGAATGTCTCCGTCCCCCTGTTTCATTTTGGTGAACGTACCAATAAGGTAAAATCCGCCAAAGCGAAACTCGAACAAACCCGTCTTGAACAAGAAAATGCCAGTGAAAAGATGTTGCTGGAATTAATACAGGCAGCCAATAACTTGGATGAGGCGCGTCTTGAAACGGAACTTTCCGATCGTTCACTGGAACAGGCGGAAGAAAATATGAAAGTCAGCGGCAAACAGTATGAGGTCGGACTGGAAACTCTCTCGGATTATTTGGAAGCGCAAATGCTCTGGCAACAGGCTTACCAGACACGTGTAGACGCTCATTTCCAACTGTATGTGAATTATATTGCTTATCTGAAAGCGGCGGGGCAACTGCATCCGACCGACTAATTGCTTCCTTCAAAAAATGATAGTGTTTTTCTCAAAGTATTCTCACCGTGATGAGAAATTTTTCTCATCACGGTGAGAACTTTTTCTCATAGTGATGAGAACTTTTTCTCATAGTGATGAGTATTTATTCTCACTATGGTGAGAATAACCCTTTGTCAGAACATACCGGAACAGCGATTTACCAGTCGTATTTATCAATATACCGGTCAAATTCGGGTTTGGTTTTAATACCATGTTTCAAAAAGATAGCCGCAATCTGTTCTTGCTCGCAAGGATGCAGCAAGCGTTCTTTGTTGCGGATACGGTAATACATACTACGCCCCATTAACGTATACAGTTCTCTACGTATGGCAACAGCAGTAGAATATGATATATTGTCTAGCAAATGATCTATACCGGAAGCAAAGTGTGAAGTGCAGAATGGCTTGAAATAATCACATTTGTTTTCGTTTCCTGCTATGTGAAGTGGATTGACTGCCGTGTAATAAGGGATTTCTTGCGGAATAGATAATGTAGCTTGATAACGGAGACATTTGTTACGACGCGGACATTGTTTGTTGTTGCAGTATAGAAAAGTTTTGGGCACATCCTTGTAATTGATTTTTTCATTCATGGCTTTAATCGTTTGTATATGAGTTGTTGTTTCTTTCTGTTATTTTGTTTTGTATACAAAACAAAAGTGCCTATTTTATATCCTGTATTGTAAAACAGTTAGGCTCTTGTAACCATTTTCTATTTATGTTCTGTTTATAGGAACAAAGGTAGCAATTATTTTGATATAAAGAAAAGTTTGAGACTATACTGATTTGATGCGCACCCTCATCTCCTGAGCGTCGAATGTCACTGATTCATTACGGAAAAGTCTTTCTATATGTCCGCTGGTTATCATTTCCGAAGTGGGCAAAGTGTACATATATGGGTTATCTATCAGCATGATAGAGTCACAAAGCGACAATGCGATGTCAAGGTCATGTGTGGAGAATAAGATACATTTGCCTTCTTCTTGTGCCAGCTTTTTCAGTAGCAGGCAGAGTTCATAACGATTGGGCAAGTCAAGAAAGGCAGTCGGCTCGTCGAGCAGGATTACCGGGGTGTCCTGCGCAAGTGCACGGGCAATCATAATTCGCTGGCATTCGCCGTCGGACATCTTATCCATTGTCTTTTCTGCATAACCGGACATACCGACCAACTGAATGGCATTATCCACAATTTTCCGGTCTTCCGGTTGAAGCTGACCGAGCCAGTTTGTGTAGGGAGCACGCCCCAATGCTACCACATCCTTACAGCGAAGATTGGCGATGCGCACTTTGTCGGTGGTTACGAAACTAATGCTTAGAGCTAATTTTTCCGGTTTCAGTGAAGCAATGTCTTTTCCTTGCAGATTGATTTCTCCCGATTGAGGACTTTCCAGTCCCATTATGGCACGCAGGAGAGTACTTTTTCCTGTTCCGTTGCGTCCTAGCAGTGCAACGAGTTGTCCGCCTGTGATTCGGGCGTTTACCGTTTTCAACAGCGTGCGCTGTCCGTATCCTAATGTCAGTTCCTTAAGTTCAATCATTTGAATCCATGCAAGTTTTTAGCTATTACCCATAAAATGACCGGAACACCGAGCAAGGCGGTGATACAGTTCACCGGAAGCAGGAATTTCTTGGCGATGATGTCGCAAAGAAGCATGCTGATAAGTCCCGTCAGCATAGTGGCGGGGACAAGTATCCGGTGGTCGGCGTTGTTGAACAGCAACCGTGTGACGTGCGGTACTGCCAGCCCGATAAAACCTACCGGGCCGCAGAATGCGGTCACCGTTCCTGTCAGCAGCGCGGTGGAGATGAAGATGAGTGTACGTGAACGCTTGATATTCATTCCCATTGTCCGTGCATAGTTTTCTCCAAGAAGCAACAGGTTCAAAGGTTTGATGCAGACTATGGAAATGAGCAGTCCCAGGCATAACATCGGTGTCATGATTCCCAGTTGGGTGGTGGTGATGTGCCCGAGAGAACCCATTGACCAGAGCGTGAACATTTTTAATTGTTCGGCAGAACTCAGATATTGCAGTATCTGGATAATGGCGCCTGCCACATAACCTATCATGACTCCCATAATCAATACACCGAGGATATTTTTTACTTTCCGGCTGATAACGGCTACTCCCAGTAAAATGACAGCCGTTCCTATCCAACCGGAACCGACGATGCCCAATGACTGGAGCAGTGGAAATTCAGACCAGCCGAGCAGTGGAGCTCCCAATATAAACAAGGCAACCCCTAATCCTGCACCGGAACTTACTCCCAGCAAATAGGGATCCGCCAATGGGTTTTGGAAAACTGTCTGCATCTGCAAACCGCTTACGGAGAGTGCCACGCCTATCAGTGCCGCCACTATTACCCGTATGAACCGGATAGAAAGAAGAATGTTGCGTGTCATTTCATCACATTCGCCTCCGGTGAGCACAGCCCATACCTTGGAGACAGGGATATACGTGTCTCCGGTTGCCATATCTATGACTAGCAATAGCAGGGCGATTATGCCTAGCGCGATAAATAAAAGTGCAGTATGTTTGCGGGGTTGTTTCATTTCAGACGCCTGTAATAATAAAGTGAATCGGATACAAGCTCCGGATGAAAAATATGAATCAAGTCGCGTAACACAACGTCGGGACGGACAACTGCCGATTCCCAATAATCGTTTCCGCCTGTCGGCGTCAACCGTAAGTTGTTGTTATAAACAGTCTTTTCGTTCACGGCTTTTGCGTCTGCGAATTTAGGGTTGACAGCTTTCAGTTCCTCAAGTGTAGTTGCCGAACCGACATTAATCCAGTAATCGGCTTTTTGTATCAGGCCATAGGCTGTTTCCAGTCCGATTGGGGTTGAACTGTTGGAACTGTTTTCTTTATAAATGTACTCTGCGCCTGCATCGGCAATCAGTCGTGCCATATAACTTTGGGTGGAAGGCATTACCCAACTGTCGTTCCACGGAGTGTTGAACATAACGGTAGGACGCTGGCTGACGGAATCCGTGAGGGCTTTCAGTGCGTAATAACGTTGGGGAATTTCCCGGAATATTTCTATTCCCTTTTCCCGTTTGTCTGTCAGTTCGGAAAGGACAATCATCCATTCGGCTTTGCCGAGCGGTGATTCTTCCAGATATTCCCCCATATATAGATAAGGTATGGAAAGTTCTTTCAGTTTGTCCGTTACAGCGGTTTGGGCGTCACCTATGCCATAGAGCAAGACTACGTCGGGCTTTAATCCAATCAGCAGTTCGTAGTTCATTTCAGGACCCATATCCTTGATTGAATCTTTGTGGGCAAGGATGTAGGGATTGGCGATATAATCAATGCCCGAAACTCCGACAATCCGGTTGACTTCTCCCAGTTCATCGAGCATGGCAACATAGGAAGAAGACATGCATACAATCTGTTTGGCTCCGGCAGGGATGACGGGACCGTTGAATCCGGCAGGCGCTTGCTCGCCGTTGCGTGTAACAAAATAAGACATTGTTACGTCGTTGGCGCCTTGCCACGGGTTGGTAATCTGTATAAGCGTACTGGCAGCGTTCTCAGCACCCAGGATTTTAAATCCCGAAGCGTATTCAGGGGTATATACATCTTGGTTGAATGCTTCCAGAGATGTATTATTACGGGTGATACAGCTTGCCAAAAAGAGCAGGCAAAGTAACGTGATAGTCGGAGCAGGAGATTTCACTTTTATAAGATGTTTAATTAGAAAAAAATAATAGTGGGTCCTTTCGAACGGCAAAGATAGGACTTAATTATTAGTTTGTTTTTATTTTAGTTGGATTTTTCTTTCGATTTGTTCCTATTTGTGTATCTTTGTCCCCAGAAATTTTGGTGTCACTTTTCCGATTCTACGGAAAGAGTGGTGAAAAGGGAATCAGGTGTAAATCCTGAACAGACCCGCTGCTGTAAGCTCCGCCAAAAGTTTTCCTACAATACTCAAATCCACTGTTCCGCTTTGGAGGAATGGGAAGGGCGTTAGGAAAATGGAGTAAGTCAGAAGACCTGCCAAAATTGAATTCTTGAAACTTTCCGGGATTAGAGTTTGAAGAGTGCAGTTTTTTATTCAAAATACATCTTTGATTGGTGATGTGAAGTTTCAGGAAGGAGGAATATGCCTTTTTGAGTGTTCCATTATGCGGGGAGAAGCACGTGTATATGTTTGAGTGTATGGAAAATTGCATCCTCACTGTAACCCTATGAAAGTTTATTATTTTAATTAATAAACAGGAGGATTATGTTCGGGCAGATTTATTTTAGGGTATTGGGGATAGGATGCTTTTTGAGTATGGCTTTATTGTCGTCAGCACAAAGCAAACTGGACAGTTTGCATCATCTTAATGAAGTAGTGGTTACTGCCAGAATTAATAAGGAGGTAATTCCGGTGCAATCTTTATCAGGGGATAAGTTGGAGAAACTGGCTGCACATTCGGTAGCGGACGCTATACGTTATTTTTCCGGAGTACAAATAAAAGATTATGGTGGAATAGGCGGGTTGAAGACCGTTAATATCCGAAGTATGGGAACGAATCATGTGGGAGTGTTTTATGACGGTATTGAACTGGGTAATGCGCAGAATGGAGTGATTGATTTGGGACGTTTCTCTTTGGATAATATGGAAGCTGTCACTTTATATAATGGTCAGAAAAGTGCCATTTTCCAACCGGCGAAAGATTTTGGTTCTGCAGGTTCTATTTATCTCCAGTCGAGAACACCCGTTTTTCGGGAGGATAGGGCTTATCATGTGAAAGCGACTTTTAAGACGGGCTCTTTCGGAGTTGTCAATCCTTCTTTGCTTTGGGAACAGAAACTGAGTGAGAATGTGAGTGCGTCACTTAGTACTGAATATATGTATACAACCGGAAAGTATAAATTTACTTATGCGGTGGATGGAGGATATGATACTACGGCAGTACGCCGTAATGGGGATGTCAATGCATTGCGTGCTGAGGGCGGCTTATATGGCAAGATAAAAAGTGGTTACTGGCGTACGAAAGCTTATTTTTATAATTCAGAACGTGGATATCCCGGTGCTGTTGTGCGGAATCGTTTCTCACATGAGGATCGCCAATGGGATACAAATTTCTTTTTCCAATCTTCTTTCAAAAAAGATTTCGGTGATGTGTACAGTCTGTTGTTGAATGCCAAATACGCGTATGATTATCTGCATTATCTGGCAGATCCCCAAAAGGAGGAGGCTACCATGTATGTAAATAATACATATCGCCAACAGGAAGTTTACTTGTCAATGGCTAACAGGGTTACTCTTTTTCCTTTTTGGGATATAAATATTTCAGTGGACTACCAATGGAATAAGCTGAACGCTAATTTGACAGATTTTCCTTATCCCCGGAGAAATACGGCGCTGGTAGCGGCAGCTACCTCTTTACATTTTGAGCGTTTTAAGTTGCAGGCCAGTGTCTTGGGAACTTTTGTAAATGAGAACGTTGCTTCAGATACTACTTCGGCCGGGAATAAAATTGAATTTACTCCTACCGTTATCACTTCCTATAAACCTTTCAAGAATATTGATTTAAGTCTGCGTGCTTTTTACAAACGGATATTTCGTATGCCGACTTTGAACGATTTGTATTATACATTTATAGGGAATATAAAGCTGAAACCTGAGTATACTAATCAGTATAACCTAGGATTCACTTATCAGAAATTATCTTCCGGAACCTGGCTGCAAGCACTGAATGTGCAATTGGATGCGTATTATAATGAGGTGGAAAATAAAATAATAGCTACTCCTACCAATAATTTCTTTCGTTGGACAATGATTAATATGGGACTTGTTAAAATAAAAGGAGTGGATGTCGTTTTGCAAGGACTTTGGAAGTTTGGTAACGATTGGGTATTTGACAGCCGGTTATCATATACGTATCAGAAAGCACAGGATTTTACAGATAAGTCGGATAAAGATACGTATGGGGGACAAATATCGTATATCCCCTGGCATAGTGGCTCGGCTATATTAAATGCCGGATATAAATCGTGGGAATTGAATTATAGCTTTATATATACGGGAGAGCGCTATGACGTTTCGGCCAATACTCCGGAGAATTATCGTCTTCCTTGGTATACAAGTGATTTTTCTTTGGCAAAGAAATTCAGTTGGAGAAAGTATGATTTCAAGTTGACCTTGGAAGTAAACAATATTTTTAATCAACAATATGAGGTGGTGAGGTCTTATCCGATGCCCGGAACTAACTTTAAATTCATTTTAAACTTAACGATATGATTGTGAATAATATTCTTTCGCGTGTCTTGCTTGGTATATTAACAGGCTGTTGTTTACTGGCTTGTCGGGGCGAGCTTCCGGTTCTACCTTCTGACGAGATAGATGTTGGCAAGAATCCTTTAGGGGGCGTCAGTATTAAAGGAATGTATCTTCTCAATGAAGGAAATATGGGAAGTAATAAGTGTACGCTTGATTTTTATGACAGCACTACCGGTAAGTATCATCGTAATATTTATGCCGAGCGGAATCCGTCCGTAGTGAAAGAACTGGGGGATGTTGGAAATGATTTGCAGATTTATGGAGATAAGCTGTATGCCGTAATCAATTGCTCGAATTTTATAGAGGTGATGGATGTGGAAACGGCACAACATCTGGGGCAAATAAATGTGACAAATTGCCGGTATATCACTTTTAATGATGGAAAGGCTTATGTAAGTTCTTATGCAGGCCCTGTCGGAATAGATCCCAATGCGCGTCCGGGAAAAGTGGTTGAAGTGGATACGACAAGTTTGGCTGTAACCCGTGAAGTGGTAGTCGGCTATCAACCGGAAGAAATGGTAATAAAAGATGGAAAACTTTATGTTGCCAATTCCGGCGGTTATCGTTTTCCGGACTATGACCGGACGGTATCGGTGATTGACTTGAAGACTTTTCAAGTTATTAAAACAATTGATGTAGCTATAAATCTTCACCGTATGAAACTGGATAGATACGGCCGTATATATGTGAGTTCGAGAGGAGATTATTATGGAACGGGATCGGATGTTTTTATTATAGATACTCAGACAGATCGTGTGACAGGAAATTTGGGAATTGCTGCCAGTGAAATGTGTTTGAGTGGAGATTCGATTTACATGACAAGTGTAGAATGGAGTTATGTGACGGAAAGTAATACTATTACTTACGCCCTCTATGACGTGAAACAAAATAAAATAGTATCCCGCAATTTTATTACTGATGGAACTGAAACAGAAATAACAATTCCGTATGGGATAGCTGTAAATCCCGAGACCAAAGAAATATTTGTAACGGATGCAAAAAGTTATGTTGTACCCGGTTATCTCTACTGTTTCAGTCCTGAAGGAAAGAAAAGATGGAAAGTCAGGGCGGGGGATATACCGGCTCATTTTGCTTTTACAACGAAAACATTTCAATAACTAATAATGAATAAAAATGGACAGGAAAATTTTAAGACTAGCATTAGTCATTGCAGTTTCTTTGTTTGTAGGAACTGTATTCACAGGATGTAATGATGGAGAAGATGCTTCGGAGCCTTACCTACTGAAAAAGGAAGACATCCGTGTGTCGCAACCGGAGGGTGGCTTTGCGGTTGTTGTTGATCAACTGTTGAAGGTACGGGTTGAAAGTGAGTCGGATGAAGGGATCTCTTATTTATGGTTGCTGGACGGCAGTGAAATTGCCCGGACAAAAGATTTGGAGTATATGTTTGAGGAGGTAGGAGAATACGAACTGATTTTACGTGCGTCACAAGGTGAGAATCATTATGATTATCTTTTTACGGTCACAGTAACTTTTGATAATATCGAACCGGCTCCTGAAGGAGCAACGGCTTATATCACTAAAGTCCTTGATTTTGTTCCGGCCGTGGGACAATTTACTAATGCGTTGCCGGCATATGACGAAGGAGACACACAAGAGGTTATGAACGAAAAAGTATTGGCAGCTATCGGTAACAATAAAAAGGGGATGATTTCTTTAGGAGGGTTCGGAGGATATGTCGTAGTAGGTTTTGACCATACAATAACTAATGTTACCGGAAAACGCGATTTCCGGGTACTTGGCAATGCTTTTTATTCTGCGGCCAATCCAGACTCTGATGCACCGGAGGGAGGAAGTTGTGAGCCGGGAGTGATCATGGTAGCTTATGATAAAAATCAGAATGGTATGCCGGATGAGGACGAATGGTATGAGATTGCCGGTAGTGCTCATGAAGACGCTGCACTGGAATTATGGTATGACAAGGCTGTAGCTGCGGGAAATGATGTGGAGACTTATCGAAACTATGAAATCACTTATTATCGTCCGGAAAAAGAACCGGAAACTTCGGAAGAAAGAGAGAAATATATCCGGTGGGAAGATAACCGGGGAAATTCGGGATATAAAGTGAAAAATACATTTCATAATCAGTGTTATTTTCCGGAATGGATAAAAGAAGATAAGATAACATTTAAAGGGACTTGTTTACCTCAAAATGCTGTTGATGAAAGTGGACAAGGTAATTATTTTGTTTTGTATAAGTTCCGTTATGGTTATGCTGATAATGAGGTGAACACTAAAGATGAGTCTGCTATTGATATAGATTGGGCAGTAAATTCAAAAGGTCAGAAGGTACATTTGCCGGGAATTGATTTCATAAAGATATATACCGGTGTCAATCAGGAAAATGGTTGGTTAGGTGAATGTTCCACTGAGATATCAGGGGTTGAGGATTTGCATGTTTTAGGAGTTGATATCGATACCCGCAAATAAGTTAAGAAATAATTGATAATAAGAATTTGAAATGAAAAGGTATTTTGTATTGGCAGTTGTTGCCTTGGGGCTGTTTTTTACAGCATGTGATGAGGAGGAAAATTTGAACTCATCTGTATGGATCGGGAGTGAATCGGAAAGTAATGTGATTGCGCAGTTAGATACATTGTATCTGGATGCCCGGATTGAAAATCTGTCTGGGGCGATGAGATATTTGTGGACAGTAGACGGAAAGAAAGTTTCAACCGCTTCAACATATAAGTTTTCACAGCCTAAGACTGGAGAGTATGTTATAGGACTGGCGGTATCGGATGATAAGGGAGAAAACCTTCAAACGACTATGACAGCCAAGGTGGAAGGGCGGTTTGGCAAAGGTGCCTTTATTTTGAATGAAGGAAATATGGGGAATGAAACCGGAACTTTGACTTTTGTGGATTCAAAAGGCATAGCGGTAGATAGTGCATATTATCGGGTAAATCAAACTTTGCTTGGTAATGTCTGTCAAGACCTGTTTATCAGTGATAATAAGATGTATATACTTTCTCAAAATGGAGCCAAAAATGGTGGTGAAGGGCTGCTGACTATTGCGAATGCTACTAGTTTGGAGAAAGAAAAGGTTTATGATAATACTACTTTGTCCTGGCCGTCCAATTTGGCTGTAGTCGGAGAGAATCTTTATATTCGTGATAATAATGGAGTTTATATGCTGGATACTTCCACCGAAGTTCTGACTTTTGTTGAGGGGACGAAAGGCGCTTTGAAAAATCGTATGGCTGTGGTTGGAGACAAAGCTTTTGTGATGGGCAATAAGCAACTTTTTGTTATTCAAAACGGGGCTGTTATACATACTGTTTCTTTTGAAAGCGCTTTATCCGGTGTTGCTAAAACATATGATGGAAATTTGTGGGTTTCATGTACAAAGCCTGCGAGTATTATAAAAGTCAGTCCGGTTGATTATAAGACTATTGATTCTCATACTTTGAATGTCAGTATTGGTGCCGGGTGGGGAGTTGCCCCTGCTTTTTCTGCTAAAGATGATATTATCTATTTCAGTAATGCCGGCTTTAAGCTATACCGACATGTTTTTTCTCAGAATGAGACGGAAGAAGTTGCTGATATAAAAGAGTATGTGGAGGATGCAGGGATTTATTATAACAGTTTGGGAGTTGATCCGGTGAGTGGGGAAGTTTATTTTGCCACTCTGAAAGGATATGCAGATTATAAAACCAATGATATTGCTATTTTTGATTTCAATAAAACACCGGCTTTACAGTTTGATATAAAAAATAAGAATAGTTTTCCGGCAGGAGTTTTCTTTACGGAGAATTTTAAGTGATCATGAGTTTCTAATTGATAGTTTTTGTTGATAGGGAGACTTCTTCCTCTATAAAAAGGATATTCTTCTCAAAGAGTATATTTTTATATGTGGAGGAAGTCTTTTTGTTAGTTTATATTGTGACCTTGTGTGATTGGAATGTAATTTGTTTTAATAAAATGAATAAAATAGTAAGCTTTCTAAAGAAACTCCTTAATTTTACATTGTTTACTAAGACTCAAACTAAAATATAGACTTATACTGCTATTGACATGAAAATTTGCAGACTGGGCGGATTACTTTTACTGTTATTTTGTATGCATACAATAGTGTATGCGCAACAGGTGAGGACTGTCAGGGGAAGGGTACAAATGCTGGAAACCGGAAGTGAAAGGAAACAATCTTTGCCTTCTGCCAGTATTGTCGTCTTGGAAAAGATGGACTCTGCTTTTGTAAAAGGTACGGCAAGTGACAAAAACGGTCGATTTACTCTAACTTATCAGCCACAGAAAAAGAAAGAATATCTGTTGAAGGTTTCATTTATGGGAATGCAGTCTTTCTACCGTGCATTGGGAGATTCCGTATCTATAAATGCGGGCACTATCGTACTGAAGGATGATGACCTTCAGATTGATGAGGTGGTAGTGACCGGAAAATTGAGGGAAGTGGTTATGGAAGGAGATACGACTGTTATCAATGCTTCTGCCTACAAAACTCCCGAAGGAGCTTATCTGGAAGACTTGGTGAAACGTATTCCCGGACTGGTGTATAACAAAAAAGACCATTCATTGACTTACAACGGTCAGGCTATCAGCGAAATTAATGTAAATGGGGAGTCTTTCTTTTCAGGAGATAAAAAGACCGCGCTTGAGAATCTGCCGGCAAACTTGATTAGCAAGTTAAAGGTGTACGACAAGAAATCAAAAGAGGAAGAATTTACGGGAATCAGTTCGGGAGAAAAGAAATATGTGCTTGACTTGCAAACCAAGGATGAACTGAATAAGACTTGGCTGACAAATGCGACGGTAGGGTATGGCAATAATAAGAAGAAGGATCTGGAGGCACAAGTGAATTATTTCCGTAAGAATGGGGAAAACCTGTCTTTTATAGCCCGTTCTACTAATAGATATCAGAACAGTACATACAAAGATAATATCAATAATTCGCTGGGATTGAATATGGCACATAAATTTGGCGGAAAGTTTTCTTTGAATGGCCATGTGAATTATAATCTTAACAGGAACGGGAATATATCTTCTATGTATCAGGAGCAGTATTTGACTGGTGGCAACCAATATTCGGCCTCTGCCAACGAAGGAAACTCTAAAGGGCGGTCGGTCAATTCCAGCTTGATGGGAGAGTGGAAAGTAGATAAAAGCACGCGTATCAACTTCAGTGGAAATTTCGGGTATACTCCCAATCAAAATGAAAGTAACAGTCAGAGTGCTTCTTTTGACGCTCCTCCCGGCGTAAACCATGAGAACTTGTTCAGTGATTTTGAGTCTGTTCCCCGGGATATAAAGGTGAACCGTAGTGAGAATCGGTCACGGTCGGAAAATGAATCCCACCGCTACCATTGGGCAATGGGAGTGATGAGACGCCTGAACGAAAAAGGAACAACTCTGGGACTGAATATTCAGAATTCCGATTCGTGGGGAAATAATGAAAGTTTCTCTCTTTCCGAGACTACCTATTTTCGCTTGAAGGATAAGAATGGGAATGACTCGGTACTTTATCGTAACCAGTATTTGAAGTCACCCCAGCGCAATAATTCCTGGCGGGTGGGACTTTCGTTTACTCAACCTGTCGGAAAGAAGGTACGTCTGCGGGTGGCATATAACTGGAGTACCCGGTATGAACGGAGTAACCGCGATACTTATGAATTGTCTTCCCTGGCGAGTTCGGATATTTACGGTGAGTTACCTTCCGGTTACGAGGCGGGGTATGTAGATAGTTTGAGCAACCGTAGCCACAGCCGCAGTAATGGGCACGACCTGAATGTAGGAGTCAACTATTCGGATGACACATGGATGTTTAACGCATCACTGGGGGTTACGCCGCAAAGGCGTACCATTGACCGGAAAGTAGGGAAACTTTATGCGGATACTGCCATGAATATGATTGATTTCCAACCTATGATATGGATGAGCTGGCGGAAGAAAGAGATGCGTGTCAGCCTGAATTATAACGGTAACACCCGGCAGCCTTCTTTGTCGGATTTGATGCCGTTGACGGATAATAGCAATCCGCTGTATATCACCCGTGGAAATCCTGACTTGAAGCAGATGTTTAGTCATAATATACGTCTGAATTTTCAGAACTCACCTAAAGGTATATCTGCAAACCTAGGCGGACAGGTGGAGCAAAACAGTGTTACACAAGTCATGATATATGACGTGCAGACCGGTGGACGCGAAACGTATCCGGTCAATATAAACGGTAATTGGAATTTGTCCGGAGGGGCTAGCTGGTGGAAACGTTTTGGACATTTCTCTTTAAGATTGGATATGTCCGGTAATCATAGTAACCGTGTAGGTATGATTAATGAAGATAAAAGCTTACAGCCGGAAAAGAGTACAACCCGTGATACCGGATTGAATTGTGAGGCACAGGCATCTTATCAACCTTCTTGGGGAGGCATTGACTTATCTACTTCCTGGAATTACCAATACTCGCTTAATTCTTTGAACGATAATGATACCTATACGCGTTATTATAATTTCGGTCTGAATGGTTATGTTGATTTTCCTTTCGGGTTGCAGTTACGCACGGATGCTACGTATAATCTTCGTAGCGGAACGAATATTCAGAAAGGGGAAGATGATGAAATATTGTGGAATGCCGGTGCTACATGGCGTTTCCTGAAGAAGAAGGAAGCGGAATTGTCGGCTTATTGGGCGGATATTCTGGGAAAGAAAAAAAGTTATGGGCGTATGGCTACTTCTGATGGCTTTTATGAGTATCGTACGCAGGAAATAAAGGGATATTTCATCGTCACTTTTAAATATAACTTTCGTTTGATGATGTGAGTTTTAGAAAAAAGTCGTATGTTTGCTACACAACCATAAAATTAAGTTTACTATGAACGGTAATTATGTCATTAATATCGGTCGCCAACTAGGTAGCGGCGGAAAAGAAATAGGAGAGAAACTGGCTGCTCGTCTGGGCATTGACTTTTACGATAAAGAACTGATTAATCTGGCATCTGAGGAGAGCGGATTATGCAAAGAGTTTTTTGAGAAGGCGGACGAGAAAGCTTCGCAGGGAATTATCGGCGGATTATTTGGTATGCGTTTCCCCTTTATCAGTGAGGGAGCCATGCCTTGTAACAATTGTTTGAGTAATGATGCACTGTTCAAGGTACAGAGTGACGTTATCCGTCGTTTGGCGGCAGAAAAATCCTGTGTGTTTGTAGGGCGCTGTGCTGACTATATTTTAAGGGAACATCCCCGTTGTGCCAATGTTTTTATCTCGGCTTCCAAAGAAGACCGTATCATACGTCTTTGCCGGATTCATAATGTGAATGAAGAAGTGGCGGAAGAGATGATAGAGAAAGCCGATAAAAGACGTTCGGAATATTATAATTATTATAGTTATAAGACATGGGGAGCGGCAGCTACTTATCATCTGTGTATTGATTCGTCTTCTTTAGGGATTGAAGAAACAGTACGGTTTGTAGAAGAATTTGTGGCTAAGAAGTTACAATTAAGGTTTTGATTCGGAGAAACTGACTAGGTAGTAAATAAAATAAAGCCGGCTATTCCTTTTATGGAGTTGGCCGGCTTTATCATTTATATAAACTAAGCTTGATTTACATCATTGCCAGTAATATCATTTGTCCCGTTAGAATGCGGAGGAACATAGATAATGGATAAACAGTAGAGTAACCTACTGCCGGAGCATCTCCGGATGTTGTCTGATTGGCGTACGCCAATGCGGGAGGGTCGGTATTACTACCGGCAATCAATCCCATGAGGGTAAAGTAGTTTACTTTATAATATAGTCTGGCGATAGCACCGATAATGAGTAACGGAATGACGGTAATTAAGAAACCACAACCTACATAAAGTAATCCATCACCCTCGACAACCGTTTGTACGAAGTTGGCGCCGGCATCTATACCCACACTGGCAAGGAACAGCACAATACCGATTTCACGAAGCATCAGGTTGGCGCTCATGGTGGTATAAGTCACCAGGTGGAGTTTATGACCGAAGCGTCCGATAAGGATTGCAACTACCAGCGGACCACCTGCCAGACCAAGTTTCAATGGTGTCGGCATACCGGGGAATGCGATAGGAAGACTACCCAAAAGGATACCCAGGAAAATACCTACGAAAATAGTTACGATATTCGGAGTATCCAAACGCTTCAATTGATTACCTAAGACACCTGCTACACGCTCTACTGCATCCTGCTGGCCTACTACCATAACACGGTCGCCTACTTGCAGTATCAGGTTGGGATCAGCAAACAAGTCCATACCGGAACGATTGACACGGGTTACATTGACATCGTACATACTACGGAAGTGCATAGAACCCAGCGTCTTTCCGTTGATTTCCGGTTTGGTGACCAGGATACGGCGGGATACCATTGGGAGATCTTGTTTCTCCCAGTCTATATCTACTTCCTTACCAATGAATACGGTAATGGCGGGTGCATCTTCTTCAGAGCAGACGATAAATAGCTGGTCGCCTACATTGAAAATAGTCTCATGGTTCGGAATGCTTACGTGCCCTTCGTGACGAATGCGGGAGCAAACGAACTGACGTCCTAGAAATTCTTTAATCTCAATCAGTGTCTTTCCACTGATAGACTCGTTGCGTACCTCAAGGCTCAACATATGCGGCTTATGGTGTGCATCTCCGCTCTGCATTTTCAGGCTTTCTTCTTCTTTTGCCATATTGACACGGAAGATGTAGCGGATAGCGATGATAGAACCGATAATACCTACTACACCGAGCGGATAAGCACAGGCATAACCCAATGCGATCTGCGGGCCGTTGTAGCTCAACTGGTTCAGTGCTTCGTTGGCAGCACCAAGTCCCGGAGTGTTCGTTACAGCTCCGTAGAGAATACCTACCATCATCGGCAATTCAACACGACCGTTCCAAAGGTAATAGAGCCCCAATGCAACAGCAATATTTAACACTACGATGCCTACAGCCAACAGGTTCAATGTCATTCCCCCCTTTTTGAAAGAAGAGAAGAAAGACGGCCCCACCTGAAGACCGATACAGAATACGAACAAAATCAATCCGAACTCACGGATGAAATGTAGGATGTGTGTATCGGCCGTGAAGCCGAAATGTCCCATTAGGATGCCGGCAAACAAAACAAATGTGACGCCCAAAGATACACCGAATATCTTTATCTTACCGAGATACACGCCGGCTGCCACTACGAATGCGTAGAGGAACACGATGTGTGCCACGGAACTGGGGTCCCACAATAAACTTTGTAACCAATCCATAATTTAGTAGTTTTTATAATGTCTTTTCTAAAAACGGGTGCAAAATTAGTCATAACATTGGAGCTAATCAAATAAAAGAAGAACTAAAAATTGCGGGAAAGAAGAATTTCCATACAGATTCTATACAAAGTGGAGGTGTGCGAATTTTCTATAAAAAGAAGTTTCGTTTGAACTTATTAATTATATTTGCAAGTCGAACAACAGACATTTGGAAAGAGACAGATAAAAATAGAGACAATATTAATTCTTGTTTTAATTTTAGATAAACTATGGCAGACAAAAAAGAAAAACTCTTCTCAGACTTTTCTCCTGTCTCCACCGAACAATGGATGGAGAAGGTTACAGCCGACTTGAAAGGTGCTGATTTTGAGAAGAAGCTCGTTTGGAAGACGAACGAAGGATTCAAAGTGAAACCTTTCTACCGGATGGAGGACCTGGAAGGGTTGAAGACGACAGATGCACTTCCCGGAGAATTCCCTTATTTAAGAGGAACCAAGAAGGACAACAATGAATGGCTGGTACGTCAGGAAATCAAAGTGGAATGTCCTAAAGAGGCCAATGAGAAAGCACTGGATATCCTGAACAAAGGTGTCGATTCACTTTCTTTCCATGTAAAGGCAAAAGAACTCAATGCGGAATATCTTGAGACTCTGTTGAATGGTATTCAAGCTGAGTGTGTTGAACTGAACTTCTCTACTTGTCAGGGACACGTTGTTGAACTGGCTAATCTGCTGGTAGCTTATTTCCGGAAGAAGGATTATGATGTGAAGAAGCTGAAAGGCTCTATCAACTATGATTTCTTCAACAAAATGCTGACCCGCGGCAAGGAAAAGGGTGATATGGTGCAAACTGCTAAAGCACTGATTGAAGCTATCCAACCGCTTCCTTTCTACCGCGTACTGAATGTGAACGCATTATCGCTGAACAATGCCGGAGCTTATATTTCTCAGGAATTGGGGTATGCACTGGCTTGGGGTAATGAATACATGAGCCAACTGACCGATGCCGGTGTTCCTGCTGCTATAGTGGCTAAAAAAATCAAATTCAACTTCGGTATCAGTTCCAACTATTTCCTTGAAATTGCTAAATTCCGTGCAGCACGTCTGTTGTGGGCGAATATTGTAGCTTCTTACAATCCGGAATGTTTGCGCGACTGTGATAACAAAGGTGCTAACGGTGAATGTCGTTGCGCGGCAAAAATGGCGGTTCATGCCGAAACTTCCACTTTCAATCTGACTTTGTTTGATGCACACGTGAACCTGCTCCGTACACAGACTGAAGCGATGAGCGCTGCATTAGGTGGTGTGGATTCTATGACAGTGACTCCGTTTGACAAGACATATGAGACTCCGGATGAATTCTCCGAACGTCTGGCACGCAATCAACAACTGTTGTTGAAGGAAGAATCTCATTTCGATAAAGTAATTGACCCGGCTGCCGGCTCTTATTATATTGAAAACCTGACAATATCTATTGCACAGCAAGCATGGAACTTATTCCTGTCTGTAGAAGAAGCCGGTGGTTTCTATGTAGCATTGAAGGCGGGGACTGTTCAGGCTGCTGTCAACGAAAGTAATAAAGCCCGTCATAAAGCGGTGGCCCAACGTCGTGAAGTATTGCTGGGTACTAACCAATTCCCGAACTTCAATGAAAAGGCCGGAGATAAGCAACCGGTTGAAGCAAAATGCTGCTGTGGTGGAAAAGACCATACTTGTGAGAAAGATGTGGATACATTGGTATTCGACCGTGCTGCCAGCGAGTTTGAAGCATTGCGTCTCGAAACGGAAGCATCCGGCAAACGTCCGAAAGCATTCATGCTGACTATCGGTAATCTGGCTATGCGTCAGGCACGTGCGCAGTATTCTTGCAACTTCCTGGCTTGTGCCGGTTATGAAGTGGTTGATAATCTCGGATTTGAAACGGTAGAAGCCGGAGTAGAAGCAGCTATGGCTGCCAAAGCTGATATTGTCGTAATCTGTTCAAGTGATGATGAATATGCGGAATATGCAATCCCTGCATTCAAGGCATTGGACGGCCGCGCTATGTTTATCGTTGCTGGTGCTCCTGCTTGTATGGACGAACTGAAAGCAGCTGGTATCGAAAACTTCATCCATGTCCGTGTCAACGTACTGGATACCTTGAAAGAGTTTAACGCCAAACTATTGAAGTAAGATGAGAAAAGATTTTAAAAACTTAGATATATATGCCGCATTTCAGCCTGCTAACGGTGCTGAATGGCAAAAGGCTAACGGTATCTCCGCTGACTGGAAAACGCCGGAACACATTGAAGTGAAGCCTGTTTATACAAAAGAAGACCTCGAAGGAATGGAGCACCTCGGCTATGCTGCCGGACTTCCGCCCTATCTGCGTGGTCCGTATTCAGTAATGTACACGCTTCGTCCTTGGACTATCCGCCAGTATGCCGGATTCTCCACTGCTGAAGAATCAAATGCTTTCTATCGCCGTAACCTGGCTTCCGGTCAGAAAGGTCTGTCGGTAGCATTCGACTTGGCTACTCACCGCGGTTATGACCCCGACCACGAACGTGTTGTGGGCGACGTAGGTAAGGCAGGTGTGTCTATCTGTTCCTTAGAGAACATGAAAGTCCTGTTCGATGGCATTCCTTTGAACAAGATGTCCGTGTCTATGACAATGAACGGTGCGGTACTTCCTATTATGGCATTCTATATCAATGCCGGACTGGAACAAGGTGCCAAACTGGAAGAAATGGCAGGTACAATCCAAAACGATATTCTGAAAGAGTTTATGGTGCGTAACACCTATATTTATCCGCCTGCATTCTCTATGAAGATTATTTCCGATATCTTCGAATATACTTCACAGAAGATGCCGAAATTCAATTCTATCTCTATCTCCGGTTACCACATGCAGGAAGCAGGTGCTACGGCGGATATCGAGTTGGCTTATACATTGGCTGACGGTTTGGAATATCTTCGTGCCGGAACTGCCGCAGGCATCGACATTGATGCGTTTGCTCCGCGTCTGTCTTTCTTCTGGGCAATCGGTACAAACCACTTTATGGAAATTGCCAAGATGCGTGCCGCACGTATGTTGTGGGCGAAGATTGTGAAACAGTTCAATCCGAAGAACCCGAAATCACTGGCATTGCGTACTCACTCACAGACTTCCGGTTGGTCACTGACCGAACAAGACCCGTTCAACAACGTGGGACGTACTTGTATCGAAGCTATGGCTGCCGCTTTGGGACATACTCAGTCTCTGCATACCAATGCATTGGATGAGGCTATCGCTCTTCCGACAGATTTCTCCGCACGTATTGCACGTAATACTCAGATTTATATTCAGGAAGAAACTTACATTTGTAAGAATGTTGACCCGTGGGGCGGTTCTTATTATGTAGAGTCTTTGACGAACGAATTGGCTCATAAGGCTTGGGAGCACATTCAGGAAATCGAAAAACTGGGTGGTATGGCGAAAGCTATCGAAACCGGCATTCCGAAGATGCGTATCGAAGAAGCTGCCGCACGTACACAGGCTCGTATCGACAGTGGTCAGCAGACTATTGTGGGTGTGAACAAGTACCGTCTGGATAAAGAAGCTCCGATTGATATTCTTGAAATTGATAATACTGCCGTTCGTCTTGAACAGATTGAAAACCTGAAACGTTTGAAAGAAGGACGCAACCAGGCTGAAGTGGACAAGACATTGGCTGCAATTACCGAATGTGTGAAGACCGGTAAGGGTAACTTGCTGGAACTGGCTGTGGAAGCGGCTCGTGTTCGTGCGACATTGGGTGAAATCTCATTTGCTTGCGAACAGATAGTAGGACGTTATAAAGCAATAATTAGAACTATATCAGGCGTGTATTCATCAGAAAGTAAAAACGACAGCGACTTCAAGCGTGCTTGTGAACTGGCTGAGAAGTTTGCGAAGAAAGAGGGGCGTCAACCTCGTATTATGGTTGCCAAAATGGGACAGGACGGTCACGACCGTGGTGCTAAAGTGGTAGCAACAGGTTATGCGGACTGTGGTTTCGACGTGGATATGGGACCTCTGTTCCAGACTCCTGCGGAAGCAGCTCGCGAAGCGGTAGAAAACGATGTTCATGTAGTAGGTGTTTCTTCACTGGCTGCCGGACACAAGACATTGGTTCCGCAGATTATCGAAGAGTTGAAGAAACTGGGACGTGAAGACATTGTAGTGATTGCCGGTGGCGTTATCCCTGCACAGGATTATGACTTCTTGTATAAGGCAGGTGTGGCCGCTATTTTCGGTCCGGGTACTCCGGTAGCGAAAGCTGCCTGTCAAATTCTGGAAATTCTTATGGATGAAGAATAATTGTAGTTGATATATCTAGATTAGAACGTTAACGAAGTGATTGTCTTTTATAATAGAGGCAATCACTTTTTTCTTATGATAGACTTTTTTTTATCTTCATGCGGTCAGTGAGAAATAATCATGTAACTTTGTAGACTGATAGTATAAAAACAAGAGGAGAAAGAATGATAGTTTGCATAGCCGAAAAGCCATCTGTTGCACGCGATATAGCCGAGGTACTCGGCGCTCATACAAGGAAAGAGGGATATATAGAAGGGAACGGATACCAGGTGACCTGGACATTCGGGCATCTCTGTACCTTGAAAGAACCGCATGAATACACACCCAATTGGAAATCGTGGAGCTTGGGTAGCTTGCCGATGATCCCCCCACGTTTCGGTATCAAACTGATTGGACATGACCCGGGTATTGAGAAACAGTTTCATATTATCGAACAGTTGATGCAGAATGCAGATGAGATTATCAATTGCGGTGATGCTGGTCAGGAAGGAGAATTGATTCAGCGCTGGGTGATGCAAAAGGCGGGTGCACGCTGTCCGGTGAGGCGTTTGTGGATTTCTTCTTTGACGGAAGAGGCTATTCGTGAAGGTTTTTCCAAGTTAAAAGATCAGTCTGATTTCCAATCGTTGTATGAGGCGGGACTTTCTCGTGCAATAGGTGACTGGCTGCTGGGAATGAACGCCACACGCTTATATACTATTAAATATGGTCAAAACAAACAGGTGCTTTCTATCGGACGTGTGCAGACACCTACTTTGGCATTGATTGTCAACCGTCAGTTGGAAATTGCCAATTTCCAACCCAAGCAATATTGGGAACTAAAAACAAACTATCGAGATACTACTTTCTCCGCACTTATCCGCAAAAGTGATGAAGAAATAGCGGCAGAAGAAGAAAAAAACGGTGGAAAAAAGAAAATAGACAATCCGGGTATCGATCCTATCGCCAATCGTGAAGAAGGTGAAGCCTTGGTACAACGTATCAAAGACCTTCCTTTTGTGGTAACTAGTGTTGGTAAGAAAGACGGAAAGGAATATGCTCCGCGTTTGTTTGACTTGACTTCCCTTCAGGTAGAGTGTAACAAGAAATTCGCCTATTCTGCCGATGAAACACTGAAACTGATCCAATCTCTTTATGAGAAGAAAGTAGCTACATATCCACGTGTTGATACCACTTTTCTGAGCGACGATATTTATCCGAAATGTCCTGGTATTCTGAAAGGGCTTCGTGATTACGAAGTATTGACTGCCCCGTTGAATGGTTCTACGTTGCCTAAATCAAAAAAGGTATTTGATAATTCGAAAGTGACGGACCACCACGCCATTATCCCTACCGGAGTTTATGCTCAAAACCTTACTGATATGGAACGTCGTGTCTATGACTTAATAGTGCGCCGTTTTATAGCAGTGTTCTATCCTGATTGTAAGATTTCGACTACTACCGTGATGGGTGAAGTGGATAAAATAGAATTTAAAGTCACCGGTAAGCAAATCTTAGAACCGGGCTGGCGTGTGGTATTCGCTAAAGATGTGAAAGACACTACTGAAGAAAAGGACGATGACGATGAAAATGTCCTTCCTGACTTTGCAAAAGGGGAGAGTGGTCCTCACATCCCCGACTTGAATGAAAAATGGACGCAGCCGCCAAGACCTTTTACGGAAGCGACCTTGCTCCGGGCTATGGAAACCGCCGGAAAACTAGTCGATAATGATGAACTTCGCGATGCCTTGAAAGAGAATGGTATCGGTCGCCCATCCACCCGTGCCGCTATTATTGAAACGCTGTTCAAACGAAATTATATCCGCAAGGAGAGAAAGAATCTGATCGCTACACCGACAGGAGTAGAATTGGTGCAGCTAATCCACGAAGAACTTTTGAAATCAGCGGAGTTGACGGGTATTTGGGAAAAGAAGTTGCGTGAGATAGAAAAGAAAACATACGATGCTCGCCAATTTCTTGAAGAACTGAAACAAATGGTTTCGGAAATTGTAATGAGTGTACTTTCTGATAATACCAATCGTCGTATCACTATTCAAGATGCGGTAGCTGCCAAGACCGAAGAGAAGGCAAAGAAGGAACCTAAAAAACGTGAACGGAAAGTAAGTACGCCGCCGAAAGAGAAAAAAAAGAATTCCGAAGCAGGAGAATCAAAAGAGGCAAAAACAGAAGTATCACCGTCTCCTGTTGCTACCCCTGTTTCTTCTCCGAATAATACTCCGGACTCATTAGTAGGACAACCCTGTCCGGTTTGTGGTAAGGGAATTATCATAAAAGGAAAAACAGCCTACGGGTGTTCGGAATGGAAAAATGGATGTACATACCGAAAAACATTTGAATAGTTTTAGTCTTATAAGGTTTAAGTAAAAGACGAGTTTCAGTTGTAGCCAATACTATTATTAAATTATAGTGTGTTGTTGTAAATTTCATCATAATAAGAAAAAAATGTCGCGATAAGGAAAAAAGTTCTCACTACAGTGAGAACTTTTTTTCATAATAGTGGAAGCATTTAGGGAAAATGTAACTAATTTCCGATATTTGTAATTATTAAGATTAAGATGTTCGCGTAATGTATATTGTTGGTATCCAAAAAGATAACGCTATTCTATGAAACTTTGATCGAGAAACTGAATCAAATGCTAAAAAATGCCTAAGTTCTACTTGAACTTAGGTAAAAGGTAATAAATAATAAAAAAATAAGTACCTTAAATATTATTTGGATGTTTAAATGTACTTTCTCTGCTTTTATTTTTATATAGCCTTCTTGTATCTTGTGCAAATATTTAATATTCTCGAATGCAAATATACAATATTTTATTATATAACAATATATAATAAATTGTTTTATTATTATTTTTTTTCTTTTGTGAACTTTGCCAGTGATTTTCATGCCTAAAATAGTCCATGACTATATTTCGATCTAATATATCTACCGTATTATTCAAGTGAGAGTAACACAGGGCTTTCTTTTTCAATTTATAACCTAAGTTCAAGTAGAACTTAGTAACAAGCAAAGGATATTCGACTAATTTTTTATTAACTAAATCAAGAAATGCTTATGAAAAGAAAACCTCCGCTTATCTTATGAATTATGAATTTTGGAAATGAAAATTCAAAAACAAAGGCAAACATGTTGATACTTCAAAGGAGTGTTAACAGGCTTATTCTCTAAAATTGATTCCAGTCAGGTCCCCAAAAAACTGATGGATTTCGATTAATCGTTAACCTTTGATCTTGGTTTAAAAGTTTATTTGATCTTCCTTTTATAGGATAAAAAACTGATAAACTATTAAATAGGATCATTAATTTAATAAATGAAATAATAGTAATGAGAAAAACATCTTTGGTAACTATTTTATTTGCAATGCTGATAACCTTTCTTTCAGCATGTAAAAGTGATTCAGAAGAAGGTGGCACAACAGGCAAACCTTATGATCCAAATCAACCGATTAAACTAACCTCTTTTTACCCTGAAAATGGGGGAATGGCAACGAAAGTTATTATTAATGGAGAGAATTTCGGAACTGATCTTTCGCAGATAAAAGTATTCTACAATGAAAAACAAGCGGCAGTGGTACGTTCCATAGGAACTAAAATTTATGTCATTACTCCCCGGCAACCGGGAGATAATTGCACTATTACAGTAGAAGTAGGTAAAGATAAAGCCAGTTTTGAACAGCAGTTTTCGTATAAGACACAGGTTACTGTAAGTACGATTACGGGAACGCCGCGAACGGAAGTAAATGCAGTTGACGGAACATTGGCGGCAGCTCAGTTCGGATTGACTCATTTTGTTTGCGTAGATCGTGAGAAAAATATATTTGTTTGCGAAAGGTCCAGTTATCGTTTACGCCAGATAAATGAGCAACAAAATATGGTAACTACATTAGCTACAAATATTACAGCTCCATTTATTCCAATGGTTGAAACAGAAGGGCAGAAAGTCTTTTTACCGCTTTGGGTACAAGGAGGTAATTTGTTACAATTTGATCCGGAAACACAATGGGCTAAAAAACAGGTGAAACCGCAGAATGTAACATTAGACCAATATATATCCGCTGCTGTTAATCCGGAAGATAAACTGGTGTATATAAAGGCATTAAATGGAAACTTGGCTAAAATGGATCCTAAGAGTAAGGAAGCAGAACTAGTTACTACGGGGCTGGATGCGGGTTGGACTTATGATGCTATCTGTTGTTTTGATAGTCTCGATCCGGATGTGCTCTATATTTGTTATCGGAGCAAGCATTGTATTTATCGCTATGAACTTTCTACCGGAAATTATGAATTGTATGCAGGAGCAAGAGAAGATCCTGGCTATGAGGACGGAAAACGTTTGAACGCACGATTTAATTTCCCTTCACAGATATGTTTCGACTTAGACGGAATCATGTATATTGCAGATTCCAGTAATCATTGTATTCGTTCGATTGACCGGGAAGGAGCAGTAAGTACTGTAATTGGTGTCCCGGGCAGAGCCGGCTATGTAGACGGTACGCCGGATGACGCTTTATTTGATGAGCCTTGGGGAGTAGCTGTGGATGAAGAAGGTACAATTTACATTGCAGATACTAAAAATAAGTGTATTAGAAAACTTGCTATTCAGTAACCTGTTTATCACTAATTCAACATGAGAAAATTATATATTATTCAAATTTTACTTTTATGCTGTTTGGGCGTCATGGCTCAAAAAGCGGGGAAATCGCTGACTATTTCGGGTATAGTTGTCGATAAGTCGTCCGATAAGGAACCGATTATTGGCGCTAATATATTCTTGAAAGACCGTCCGGGCGTAGGTACAACGACCGATTTGGATGGTAGATTTAAAGTTCAGGCACATAAAGGCGATGTACTGATCGTTAATTATATCGGATATGATAAGATAGAGTATTTCGTTACCGATAGCCAGACAAACCTGGTTCTTAAAATGACTCCTTCTGCTACTGCTTTGGACGAAGTAGTAGTGGTGGGTATGGGAACCCAGCGTAAAGTGAGCGTAGTAGGAGCTATCACAAGCGTGGATATTGGTGACCTTGCTGTTCCGGCCACTTCACTGAATAACTCTTTGGGAGGTAGAGTGCCGGGAGTTATTTCTATCCAGTCGAGTGGTGAACCGGGTAAAAATATCTCGGAATTTTGGGTTCGTGGTATAGGAACATTTGGTGCTAACAGTTCGGCTTTGGTATTGATTGACGGTTTGGAAGGCGATTTGAGTCAGGTCGATCCTGCTGACGTAGAGAGCTTTTCTGTTTTAAAAGATGCTTCTGCAACGGCAGTTTACGGTGTTCGTGGTGCTAACGGAGTAATTCTTGTAACGACCAAGCGGGGAACAGTAGAAAAACTCAAAATTACAGCCCGTGCCAATTTTACTATTTCACAGTTGAAGCGGTTACCTAAATATTTGAGAGCTTATGATTACGCCAAGCTGGCCAATGAAGCCAGAGTCGTTTCAGGAGAGAAAGAACTCTATTCTCCTATGGAAATGGATTTAATCCAATATCAATTGGACCCAGATTTGTATCCGGATGTAAACTGGCAAGACGAAATTCTGCACAAGACTTCTTTCCAGCAGACTTATTATGTAAGTGCACAGGGAGGTGGTAGTATTGCCCGTTATTTTGTGAGTATGGGTATGTCGAAAGAATCGGCAGCATATATTCAAGACCCTGACAGCCGTTACAAGGCAGACACAGGATACAACACATATAATTATCGAACCAATTTGGATATCAATGTTACTAAGTCAACCACCCTCTATTTGGGTTTGGACGGATTTATATCCAATAAGAAAGAGCCGGGAATGGCTAACACAGATTTACTTTGGAATGCTCAGTCAATGTTGACACCGTTGACTATTCCTACTAGGTTTTCAACAGGACAACTTCCGGCTTATGGTGTCAATGATGCCTATTCACCTTATGTAATGCTTAATCATACGGGAATGGCTACCCGCGAGACTTACAAAAATATGGTGACTCTCGCTCTGAACCAGGATTTGTCATTTCTTCTGAAAGGATTGAAAGTAAAAGTACAGGGCGCGTTGAATAGCGACGTATATTATGATGAGACTCGTTTTGTAATGCCGGAGATGTATTCGGCTATCGGGCGAACGACTTCCGGAGAACTTCAATTGGCAAAGAAAGTTGACGCTCAAGCAGCTACATTCAGTAAGACATTGAATCATTGGCGTAAATATCATTTCGAGTTTACTGCCAATTACGAAAGGTTATTCAATGATAAACACAGGACAACAGCCTTGCTTTACTATTACATGAGTGACGAGAAGGCGACTAAAGACATCACTGACAGTATGAGCGCTATTCCCAAACGTTATCAGGGAGTATCCGGAAGAATCACTTATAGTTTTAAAGATACCTATTTCATTGATGCAAACTTCGGTTATACAGGTTCCGAAAACTTCGAGCCGGGTAAGCAATTCGGTTTCTTTCCTTCGGGAGCTATCGGTTGGGTACCGACAAACTATGATTTCATGCGGAAAGCGGTGCCTTGGCTGGATTTTCTTAAAATCCGTTTCTCGTATGGACAAGTAGGTAACGACCGTATTTCCAATAAACGCTTCCCTTATCTGACTATTATTAATTCTAATGCGGCTACGGGCTGGGGAAGCGATTCCAATGGTGTGAACGAGTCTATCGTAGGTGCTGACAATCTGGCTTGGGAGAAATCAACCAAAGCGGATGTGGGTATTGAAGCGAAATTCTTCAAAGAAAAACTCTCCTTAGTGGTCGATTATTTCAATGACCAGCGAAATGGTATTTTCCAGCAGAGAACTCAGGTTCCTGATTTCGCGGGTATTATCACCATGCCTTATGGTAATGTGGGAAAGATGCGTAGCTATGGAGCTGACGGAAATATTTCTTATTCGCAGGATATAGGCAAAGACTTCTCATTTACGATCAGAGGAAACTTTACCTATTCGAAGAATGATGTGCAGAACTGGGAACAGGCTGATCCAAAATATCCCTATCAGCAGATAAGCGGTATGCCGTATGGAGTGCAACGTGGTTACATAGCATTGGGATTGTTCAGAGATGACCAAGATGTGGAGAGCAGTCCGTCGCAGTTTGGAACTGTCCGTCCGGGTGATATTAAATATAAAGATGTGAATGGTGATGGACGTATAACGGAAGACGACCAAGTGCCGTTGGCTTACTCTAACTATCCGTTATTGATGTATGGATTCGGTGGAGAGTTCCGTTACAAATCGTTTACACTGGCTTGTCTGTTCAAAGGAACGGGAAATACAACCTATTTTAAAGTCGGTAATGGATATGAAATGGGATATGTTCCTTTCCATGGTGAAAAGACAGGTAATGTACCTGTGGAAGCCGGCGTTCAGGCAAATCGCTGGACTCCAGCCTGGTATTCAGGAGATCCCTCTACGGAAAACCCTAATGCGGCATTCCCTCGATTATCCTATGGTAAGAATGAAAATAATACTAAGAAATCTACTTTCTGGAAAGACAATGCGCGCTATTTACGTTTACAGGAAATTAGCTTAACCTATAACCTGAAGACCAAGGGATTTGTAAAAAGACTGGGTATACAGTCATTCGACTTTCAATTGGTGGGATATAATCTGGCAGTCTGGAGCGGTGTGAAAACAGTAGATCCGGAACAAGCACAGAAAATGGGGCGTGTTTATCCTATTCCTGCCCGTTACGCATTTCAAACCTATATCCATTTCTAAATATGCATGATATGAAATATTTTAAAAGATTAATGATAACGCTATGTACAGCGTTCTACTTTTGCCTGTCCTCCTGCAATTACTTGAATGTGGATGAGTACTTTGCTGATACATTGGGATACGATTCTATTTTTCAGAATAAAATGAATCTTCAGAAATATCTATGGGCTACGGCTGCTTTCTTCCCCGATGAGGGCGCCATCTGGGGTGGTGCTTATACACCGGGTGTTACCGGTTCGGATGAAGCCTTTGTGCAATGGAACACGGGCGAATTTCCCGGAGTAACATTTGTTTTGGGGCACACGACTCCCGATAACTTGGGAACGATGAATAACTGGGCACAGATGTATAAAATCATTCGTAAGGTTAATATTATTTTCAGTAGAATCAATGAATGTAAAGACCTTACAAATATAGAACAACGCGAGATTCTGGGCTATGCACATTTTATGAGAGGCTATGCTTATTATAATTTGCTTCAAAACTTTGGTCCTGTCGTTCTTGTGGGAGATGAGCCGATGAATACGAATGAATCTCCTGCATACTATAATAAGGAAAGAGCAACGTATGATGAATCAGTGGATTATATCTGTAACGAGTTGGAAATTGCTGCAAATTATATTCCTTTGCGGGTTACGGTATCTCAGTTCGGGCGTCCTACACGCGGAGCTGCGTATGCGCTGATTGCTCGCTTACGGTTGCAACAGGCAAGTCCTTTGTTCAATGGAGGAAGTGCAGCGAAAACGACTTTCGGAGGTTGGATACGTAAATCGGACAATGTTCCCTATGTTAGCCAGACTTATGACGAGCAACGTTGGGCGGTAGCTGCGCATGCTGCCAAACGGGTAATTGATATGGATATGTATGAGTTGCATACCGTAAAAAGTGACAAGTACACGCCGGAATTGCCGACCAATGTATCAGACGTAAACTATTATACGAAAACTTTCCCGGAAGGGGCTGTGGGGATTGATCCCTATAAGTCTTATAGCGATATGTTTACGGGCGAATCGACCGCTACTAAGAATCCGGAATATATATGGGGAAGAACATCCGGTAGTCTTCGTAGTTATACCCGGCACGCTTTTCCGGTGGGGCTAATGGGAGGATATAATGGAATGGCTGTCCCTCAGAAGTTTATTGATGCTTACTATATGGTTGATGGTAGAGATCGTACCAATTCGAGCGATGAATATCCATATCTGGAAGACGGATTCACTTCTGAAGTGAAGTCTTTCTCCGGATACCAGTTAAAGAGCGGTGTTTATAATATGTATATAAACCGTGAACCGCGCTTCTATGCATCGATTGGTTTTAGCGGTTGTTTCTGGCCTTGTGCTTCTACAAGTGAAGCTGTGAAGAAAAATGTCTATGTTTATTATTGGAAAGGAGCGAGTGGCTATGGGGCTTCCGGAAAGGATAAAGCGGTAGGTTCCGGTGACGCCAACAATTATCCGGTGACCGGGTATGTGATGAAGAAATATGTCCATAATGATGATGCTTGGAGTGGTACCGATGCAACCGTATTACCTAAATCATTCCCCATTATCCGTTATGCGGAAATATTACTTTCGTATGTAGAAGCATTGAATAATCTGACCGGATCTCATACGGTGACTTTCAGCGATGAAAGCACGGGTACTTATACTCGCGATATGAACGAAATGGCGAAATACTTTAATATGGTTCGCTATCGGGCGGGTTTGCCGGGCTTGACTACCGATGAGTTAAGTTCTGCTGATAAAATGTTTGACATCATTGTGAGAGAACGCATGATTGAGTTCCTTCACGAGAACAGACGTTTTTATGATGTCCGTCGTTGGGGTATTTATTTGGATACGGAAAAAGAACCGATTGTAGGTATGAATACGGACGGGTTTGAAGATGAATTTTTCCAAAGAACAACGGTCAATCATCTTTTTGCACGTACCAGAGTGGCCGATAAGAAAATGGTCTTCTTGCCTATTCCCCGTGCTGAATTGCGGAAAGTGCCATTAATGGATCAGAATCCGGGTTGGGATAATTAACGGGAACTATAAATTAAAATTTGATATGAGAATGAAATCAATAACAAAATATATGATGTATTGTGCCGTGTTAATGGGATTGACAGCGTGCAATGAAAATTCAATATTTGAAGGTGAGCTATACAAGAAGGTGGTGTATGTGTTGAGTGAAACGGACTTGACGTTTCCGGTCACTCATTCGCTGAATACTCCGGTTTCCGTTGGATATATAACCATTTATGCAGGTGGTACACGGGCTATTGACCAGGACGTGACCGTAACGTTGGAAAAAGATCCTGACTTGATTGATAAGTATAATCATGATAACTTTGACTTGGATGAGGATAAGTACGCGAAAGAACTGGATCCTTCCAGATATACGATTAAAAGTTATACTGCGGTGATGAAAGTTGGCGATCAGGACCCCTATGTAAAGTTGCCTATTGAAGTCAGGACCGAGGGATTGTCTCCCGATTCCACTTATCTGATTCCTTTACGGATTGCCAGTTGCACTCCTTATGAAGTGAATAAAGATAAGTCGCGGGTGTTGTATAAGGTGTATATTGAGAATGATTTTACCAGTCAGAAAAGTCCTTTGACATTATTTATGAGGGGCACTCAGCTGCGGGAAGATGATACAAAGCCTACACAGATATCAGCGAATAAGATTCTATATCCCTTGTCGAAACGGGGTGTGAGATTGAATGCCGGCATTGAAAACAGTGCCAATAAAGCAGAAGAGGAATTAATAAACAAGTCGAGCCTTATCATGGAAATCGGTGAGGAGGAACTGACTTATATCGATGGTACCAAATATAATACTCTTATACTAAAACCTTATAAATCAGAATTGATAGAGGTAGTACAATTACCCGGTACAACTGATGATGATGAAGCATTGTCTGTCCAGCAGGCAAACAGATACATCACCGTAGACGGAGTCACCCGTTTTTATCTTTCCTATAAATATCGTACACTGAAAACTGCTGCGACCAATGACGCACCTGCCGAATGGAACTCATGGATTGAGGTTTATGAGAACATGAAAGTTCCTACTGACGATTAAGCTTGTTTATAATGAACGATTAGTTTAAACAAGGTAAAGGCTTGTTCTTTTAAATCCCGTATATGTGATAGTTTGAGTATGTAAAACAACGTATACGGGATTTTTTATGTGTATGATTAGTGTAGAATATTTTTATTGGGCTACTCTCTTTTCCTCCGTGTTATCTTGAAAGGATATTACTAGCCGTAATCCGTAGTCAATATCCCAACGCAGTGGATTGACTCCATAACGGTTGGTGATTTTGCAGTATTTGGCGATAGTATAATAACTTCCTCCGCGTAGCACTTTATGCAGATCAATCCCCTTCAGGTCAGGATCAATATTTCCGGTGAAAGGAACTTTTTTATCATACCAGTCCATGCACCATTCGTAGATGTTTCCGCTCATATCATAAAGTCCGAGTTCGTTGGGTTTTTTGGTTCCTATATCGTTGGATACATATGTGTTTTCATTGGAGTATTTTTCTTTAAACCAAGCGACTTGTGTCGGGTCATCGCTACCGGCATAAATGTAGTTTTGGGTATTCAAGCCTCCACGTGCGGCATATTCCCATTCTGCTTCGAACGGCAGACGGAAGGGGAGGCCGGATAACTGAGAGAGTTTTCGGGTGAATCGTTGAGTGTCATACCAGTTAACTTGATCTACGGGATAGTTACGTCTGTGTTGGTTGGAAGGATTCTCCCCCATAATGACGTACCATTCATCCTGACTTACCTCATAGCGGTTGATGAAAAAAGAGCCCACATTCACAGGATAATCGTTGTTTTCTCCGAGATTGGCTGTCCCTCCTTCTACGTAAACCATATTCCATAATATGTAACGTATCACTTCTTTTTGCTCATTACTAATGCCGGGCGACCAGCGTAGAGCTTTCTCTAACTGCGAAGGAAGCGCACCGACAATGGTTTTTTCTCTCCGGCATTTATCGCAAAATGCTTTCCATATCTTTTGTTTCTGTGCCATATTGGGTAATATAATACCCAGCAATAGAAGAAGGAATATTATAATCCGCTTAGTTTGTTTTCTTTCCATGATAGTTCTATGTTTATCTTTTTGACGATAGAAGATGAGAATAACTGCAATCATTAGTCTTAAATTTATTTAATATCTCTTTGGGAGTCTTCTTTGGACAAATCCCTTATTTTCATTAAAATCATCTTTATTTTCGGCAATAATCGTTATATATTTGTTATTATAGATAAGAGTATCAATTATTTAATTTGAAAAGAATATGAAAAAGAAACAGACAGGGGTTATATTGATGTTGGCTGCTCTCTCTTTGATGAGTATACAGCCGGTAGAGGCGTGTACACGTGCCGTTTACCTCGGCCCGGAACAGTTGGTGATAACGGGGCGTACAATGGACTGGAAAGAAGACATTATGTCGAATATCTATGTTTTCCCGCGTGGCATTCAGCGTGTTGGGCATAATAAGGAAAAAACGGTGAACTGGACTTCCAAGTATGGAAGTGTGATTGCAACCGGTTATGATATAGGAACTTGCGACGGTATGAATGAAAAGGGCTTGGTGGCTAGTCTACTTTTCTTGCCCGAATCTATTTATTCGCTTCCCGGTGATATCCGTCCGGCAATGGGAATCAGTATTTGGACGCAATACGTGCTTGATAACTTTGCCACTGTACGTGAGGCCGTTGATGAACTGAAAAAGGAGACTTTCCGGATTGACGCTCCCCGTATGCCGAATGGAGGACCGGAATCTACTTTGCACATGGCCATCACCGACGAAACAGGCAATACGGCTGTGCTGGAATATCTGGATGGAAAGTTAAGCATTCACGAAGGGAAAGAATATCAGGTAATGACAAATTCTCCTCGGTATGAATACCAGTTAGCTATCAACGATTACTGGAAAGAAGTCGGCGGATTGCAGATGTTGCCGGGAACGAACCGTTCGAGCGACCGTTTTGTCCGTGCCTCTTTCTACATTCATGCCATTCCGCAGACTGCCGATGCAAAAATTGCTGTTCCCAGTGTGCTGAGTGTGATGCGTAATGTTTCAGTTCCATTTGGCATTAATACTCCGGAGAAACCTCATATTTCTTCTACCCGTTGGCGTTCCGTCTCCGACCAGAAGAATAAGGTCTATTATTTTGAATCCACATTGACGCCGAATTTGTTTTGGCTTGATTTGAAAAAGATAGACTTTAGCCCGAAAGCCGGTATAAAGAAATTGTCTTTGACGAAGGGAGAGATTTATGCAGGAGATGCGGTGAAGGATTTGAAAGATAGTGAGTCATTTACGTTCCTTTTTGAGACTCCGCTCATGTAGTAGTTTCTTGTTATCTATAAAATAAAACGGTGGACAGATGCTTGATTGTAAGCCTGTCCGCCGTTTTGTTTATACCGTTTATAATAATGGTTCTTGTGTCCACTTTACCGTCCGGCATATTCCTGATGAAATTCGGCTACAGCTTCAATGCCTTTCCTGAAAATATCCAGTGAGAAGTTCTCATTCGGCGAATGGATAGCGTCTGATTCCAGACCGAATCCCATGAGTACGGTTTTCACTCCCAGTACCTGTTCAAAAGTAGAAATGATAGGAATGCTGCCGCCACGGCGTACTGCCAACGGCTTTTTTCCGAAAGCTATTTCAAAACCTTTTTCGGCTGCCTGATAGGCTGCAAGTGAAATCGGGCAGACATAACCTTGTCCGCCGTGCATCGGTGTTACTTTCACTTGAACTGTTTCTGGAGCAATACTGAGAATGTAATCAGTGAACATTTGCGAAATCTTATGATGATCCTGATGCGGAACCAGTCGGCAAGATACTTTGGCATAAGCCTTTGAAGGGAGCACGGTCTTTGAACCTTCTCCCGTATACCCGCCCCAAATGCCGCATACATCAAAAGACGGACGGCAGCTATTGCGTTCCAGTGTACTGTATCCTTTCTCTCCGAAAAGTTCTTTTACGCCGATTGCTTCCTTATACTTCTTTTCATCGAAAGGAATATGGGCTATCATTTCACGTTCAGCTTGCGGTACTTCTTCCACGTCATCGTAAAATCCGGGGACGGTGATTCTTCCGTCTGTATCCGTCACCTTACTGATTATCCGGCAAAGCACATTGATAGGATTGGCTACCGCACCTCCGAAGTGTCCGGAATGCAGGTCGCGGTTCGGTCCTGTTACTTCGATTTCCCAATAAGCCAGTCCGCGCAGGCCGGTGGTTAATGACGGAAGGTCGGCACCCAACATACTGGTATCCGAAACAAGGATAACGTCCGCTTTCAGCAACTCTTTATGTTCTTCACAGAATGCCTCTAGGCTGGGAGAACCGATTTCTTCTTCTCCTTCGAAGATAAACTTCACGTTATTCCTCAATAACCCGTTTTTAAGGAGATATTCGAAAGCCTTCACCTGGATGAAAGACTGTCCTTTGTCATCATCTGCTCCGCGTGCCCAGATATATCCGTCCCGTATTTCCGGTTCGAATGGTTGGCTTTTCCATAATTCGAGTGGTTCGGCAGGCATCACGTCATAGTGTGCGTAAACTAATACGGTTTTTGCGTCTGGGTCCACAATCTTCTGTGCAAAGACAATCGGATTGCCTTGGGAGGGCATTACCAATGCTTCATCCACTCCCGCTTCGAGTAATAACTGTGCCCAGCGTTCGGCACATGCCAGCATATCGTCATGATGTTCGGGCAGGGCGCTGATACTGGGAATACGGATGAGGCTGAACAAGTCCTCCATTATTTGAGGTTCGTTTGCTGCGATGTATTTCTGAATTTCGTTCATATAAAGATAATAATTAAAGCTGGGTGGCTTTGTCCAGCAAATAATAATCAAGTATAGTCATAGCGGCCATTGCTTCGACGATAGGCACAGCACGGGGCAGTACGCAGGCGTCATGGCGTCCACGGGCTTTCAGTGTTGTGTCGATTCCATCGATATTGACCGTTTCCTGTTCCATTAGCAGAGTGGCTATCGGTTTGAATACAACACGGAAGTAGATATCCTGTCCGTTGCTGAGTCCTCCTTGAATACCTCCGGAGTGGTTGGTATGTGTTTCAATCCGTCCGTTGTTATTGTAGAAAACATCGTTCTGTTCGGAACCTTTCATTTTCAGTCCTTTGAATCCTTCGCCATATTCGAATGCTTTGGCGGCATTGATACTTAACATAGCATTGCCCAGTGCAGCGTGCAACTTACCGAAAACGGGTTGCCCCAGTCCGATAGGACATCCTTTGATAACGCAGGTCAGCGTACCGCCGATTGTATCACCTTCGCCTTTTACTTTGTATATAAGGTCTGCCATTTCCTTTGCTTTGTCAGGGTCAGGGCAACGCACGTCGTTAGTTTCTATCAGGTCGAGGTTGTAATCTGAATAACTGCCTTCCAACTTGATAGCGCCTACTTGTGAGGTATAAGCGGTAATGCTGACTCCTAATTGACGAAGTGCCAGTTTAGCCAGCGCACCGGCCACCACACGCGAAATCGTTTCGCGTGCCGATGATCGCCCGCCGCCGCGATGATCGCGTATTCCGTATTTTACGGTGTAAGTGTAATCGGCGTGTGAAGGGCGGTATACGTTTTTCAGATTATTATAGTCGTTGGAATGTTGATTTTCATTCCATACGATGAAACCGATGGGACATCCGGTTGATTTTCCTTCAAAAATGCCGGAAAGGAACTCGACTTTATCAGCCTCCTTACGTGGGGTGGTCAGGATAGATTGTCCCGGACGGCGGCGATTCAACTCTTGTTGTACAAATTCTTCGTCGATAGTAATTCCGGAGGGAAATCCGTCAATTACTCCACCAACTCCTTTGCCATGAGACTCACCGAAACTTGTGAGTCGAAAGATATTGCCAAATGAATTAAACATAGTTGTGGCTTTTTTAAAATTACTCTATGCAAATATAACAAAGTTTTCGGTAAGAATGTTGCGATCTCAAAATATCTTCAAAAAACGAACCAAATTGAACCTTTTTTCTCCTTTTTAGTTTATAATTGACGATTATTTAATAACTAAACCAACAATGTATGAAAAAGAATCTATTGTATTTATGGGCATTAATCTGTTCAGTCGCTCTCTTTACAGCTTGTAGCAGTGATGATGATAATGATATAAGTGGTAATAATCCTCCTGAAGAAGAAGCAGTCGTTACAGCTCCTGATGTAGTGGGCACTTATTGGGGTAATCTGGATATATCAATGAAGCCGGATAATTCCGATCAGGAAACAGTGATTGGCAATGGGATAGCCAAGTTTATCACCATTTCCCAGGTCAGCGATACGGAAGTAAAAATGGAACTGAAAGAATTTGAATTGTTTCTCAACGGAACGATCATGAAGTTCGGCGATATTGTAATAGACAAATGTACGGTGAAAAAAGAGACTGACGCCTCGACTTTCACAGGTCAACAGAATTTGACTTTTTCGGGAGATGCTGCCGCTCTCGGCACTTGTGCCACCACAGTAGAAGGAACAGTGGAAAGTGGAGCTCTCACTATGAATATCAATGTAAAAGTAGCTACATTGCAACAGACCGTAAAGGTTACTTATTCCGGAGTGAAGCAGGTGGAAGAATCCGGTAACGACTAATTTTATCCCTGAATATATACTACTGCTTTTCCGCTTCCATATCTATGGATCATTCCTTTTTCGATGAAAGAGTTCAATTGGAGTATGGCATGTGTTTTGTTTACTCCGGTGATACTGCAATAGTTAGTCCGGTTGATGCATAGGTGCTTTCGTCGGAAATCCAGTAGTAACTTCAGGCATTCTTCTTCCGATATATTCTTTTGGGAATGTAATTCAGCAATAATTGTTACTTGTTTATTAAAACGCATATCCGAATCCGATATTGAGGTAAATCGGATACATTGCAAAAGTGATGGTATGAAAATCATTTTTAAAGATATTATTCAGTCCCCAGGTGAGATCAGCATATATATTGAGGTGTTTGAAGGCTCTCCATCCGGCACCTGCCTGTAATCCCCATTGGAAATGTCTCAAATCGTTCGAAAAGTCGTAAGTGGCAACCTTGTTGTCGGTAAACTCTACTTTAGGTCCCGTCGGGTTGTCTTCACGTAAATAACCATCGTATACATGTCCCGAAAATTCTCTTGAAAGGATGTATGAGAAATAAGGACCGGCTTTTATGTTCCAGCGATTGTTCAGTTTATAAGTAGCCATTAGAGGAATGGTGAGTCCGGCAGTGTGTACTTTTGTTTTTACGCCTCCTGTCCATACGCCGCTGATTCTTTCACCTCCCTGTCCCAGAATTTCCATACCGTAGTTCTTTACGGTGGCGTTGGTAGTCATTGCCTTATTTTCGAGCCGTAGTCCTACAATAACACCTAACTTGTTCTGAACGGCAAACCATTTTGTTACTTCTCCTCCGATACTGATAGCAAGTGTCGGATTGTAACCATCGATAGAGCGAATCTCCACCGGAAGAGGGAACGGAGCTGTGCCGCCAATGCTGAATCCCGCTTTTATTTCGTATTCCAGTCCGTGAAGGGCGGAACGGATAAGGGTCTTGTTTCTATCGACCTGTGAATAGCCGGGTAGCGCTATTCCGATACAGGCAAGCAAACTAAATAGGTATGGATAAATTTTCATCTTCATTGTCGGTATAAAGTCGTTATGGTTTAATGGTCCAAGTTCGAGCGGTAAATCAATTCAGCTTCATCAATTAATAAGGTGCTTCCGATAGCTCCGTTGAAGTGGTCTCCTTCCAGACTGGATGTAAATACGATAGATATATTATATTTTCCCATTGTCAATTTCTCCTTGTCGATGAATTTTCCCGGAAGGGTTGTGAACGGGAGTTTAAAGTAAGTCCATTCGTCTGTTTCCTTGGCGTCTTTGATACGTGCCATAGAAACTAGGTTAGGACTGGTGAATGCATTCGTCCCATCGAGAGTGGGGACGGATACGCTCGTTTCGTACATGATAGCATATATATCGCATATATCACGTTTCCCTTCGACAGGTTTGCCGCCTTCGGTGAACTGGTCTCCCGCCTTGTATTTATAGTAACCTGCCAGATAAGTCGGCACGTGCCGGAAAGGAAGGCCGAACTTCGTTGCTTGCAAGGGATTGCTCATGGCATTGTTCACGTCGAATGAACCGATAAACAAGTTGCCGGCGGCAATAGGCATTCCGACCAATCCGCCAAAAAATCCGGTACTGCGTGTCACGAGCGAAAGGCATTTTCCATTTTTTCCGTTTGCTATTTGGAAAGTAGGGTAGTCGTCGGCCGTTTTAGCTACTCCGGTCATGGCGTAACCGGCATTACCGCTGGCCCATTCCATGATGACCTTATCATTTTCCCTTTCCACAAATATGTAGTATTTCTTTCCGCTGATGGTATCTTCGAAATTGTAAATTGTTGCAAGTTCCGTATCAATGACCGATATGGCATAAGTCTTTTTCCAAATTCCGTCAGCGGCTGTCACTTGATATTCCTGCGGCGAATTGAAATTGCGTTCTGTACCACTGGCGGGTGTGATCGTAGCTCCCGAAGTAAGTGTAAATTCCGGTGCAAGGGCGGAGATATTCGTTCCTGGAGTGACAAATAGGGTTACGGAATTATTATTGATGATAGGACTAGTCGTCATTGTTATTCCCGGTAACCGGCAACTTAGAATGTCTGCTTCTGCATTGGGAGCTTCGTCGCGAATGCAAGAAGATGTAACAATAACCAGCAGTAAATAGATAATCACGTGTTTTGCTTTCATTTTTCTACTTATTCTTTCAGTTAAAGTTTGGTTCTCACGAGGAGTAATAACAATATGGAAATTTATTTGTTCATTATTGAATGTATGATAAAAAAGAATTTCCTATTTTTGTAGGAACAAAACTAAAGAAGTGCATGATTGAATCTGAAAGACAGCAAATTATAGAGCTGATAAAAAAAGAAGTAATTCCGGCTATTGGGTGTACGGAACCTATTGCTGTGGCACTTTGTGTAGCCAAAGCAGCAGAGACATTGGGCGTGAAGCCCGAAAAAATTGAAGTGTTATTGAGTGCCAATATCTTAAAAAATGCAATGGGAGTAGGTATTCCTGGCACAGGCATGGTGGGACTTCCTATTGCCGTTGCTTTGGGTGCATTGATCGGTCGGTCAGCTTATCAACTGGAGGTGTTGAGAGACTGTACTCCGGAAGCGGTGGAACAGGGTAAACAATTTATTGCAGAAAAAAGAATTCGTATTTCTTTAAAGGAAGATATTACGGAAAAACTGTATATCGAAGTAATTTGTAAGTCCGGTGACAAAACTGCGAAAGCCGTGATTTCCGGCGGACATACTACCTTTATATATATAGCGATGAACGAAAATGTACTGCTCGACAAGCAGCAGGCTACCGCCGAGGAGGAAGAAGAAACCTCTCCCGAACTGAATCTTTACAAAGTTTATGATTTTGCCCTGACAGCTCCTTTGGATGAAATACGCTTTATCCTCGATACAGCCCGCCTCAATAAAGCGGCAGCCGAACAAGCTTTTAAAGGCAACTACGGACACTCCCTCGGAAAGATGCTGCGTGGAACTTATGAACATAAAGTCATGGGTGACAGTGTTTTCTCCCATATTCTTTCTTATACTTCGGCTGCTTGTGATGCACGTATGGCAGGTGCAATGATCCCTGTAATGAGTAACTCAGGCAGTGGCAATCAGGGAATATCCGCCACACTTCCCGTTGTTGTCTTTGCCGAGGAGAACGGTAAGACAGAAGAAGAACTTATTCGTGCTTTAATGTTAAGTCACCTCACCGTAATTTATATCAAACAAAGTTTGGGACGTCTTTCTGCCCTGTGCGGTTGTGTGGTAGCTGCCACCGGCTCCAGTTGCGGGATTACGTGGCTGATGGGAGGAAACTACAACCAAGTAGCTTTCGCTGTCCAAAATATGATTGCCAATCTGACGGGAATGATTTGTGACGGGGCGAAGCCAAGCTGCGCTCTGAAAGTAACCACAGGAGTTTCAACAGCCGTATTATCAGCAATTATGGCAATGGAAGACCGTTGCGTGACTTCCGTTGAAGGAATTATCGACGAAGATGTAGATCAGAGCATCCGTAATCTAACAAGAATCGGTTCGCAAGCCATGAATGAGACGGATAAAATGGTGTTGGATATCATGACGCATAAGGGATGTTGAATGGAAAATTAGATCATTAGAAAAGAAAAATGGAGAATGAAACTGTATGAGTTCATTCTCCATTTCTTATTTATTTACCATTGGGTAATGGCGGTGAATTCTTACTTATGGCAGTGGCCGCCTTCGCAGCCACAGTCGTCACATTCATTGTCACCACAGCCGCCACCGCAACTGTCGCATCCGCAACCGCAGCCTTCGCCACTCATCAATTTAATCAGTTCCTGAATTTCTTCGTTAGTAGCAGGACGGCTTTCGATGATTTCACCTTCAAAAATCAGGTCGGCACCGGCCAACGGGTGATTGAGGTCAACTACTACAACGTCCGGTTTGATTTCCACTACGCTGGCGTTCACACGCTGGCCATCGCCAGTCTGCAAAGGTACGATGTTACCTTCTTTGATGTGTTCGCTATCGAATTTACCGTCAATTTCGAAGATATGTTTCGGAAGGTCGATAACGTGTTGTTCGTCATATTGTCCGTATGCTTTATCTGCCGGAATGGTAAAATCGAATTTATCACCTTTGGCAAGAGAAGTTATCTGGTTTTCGAAGTCTTCGAGAGTTGTACCTAAGCCTGAAATGAATTGAAAAGGATGTTCAGCTTTTGCTTCTTCGAACAATTCTTTTTCTCCATCTTCCATTGTATATAGTTTGTATGCAACGGTAATGTACTTGTTTTCTGCTGTTTCCATTTGATATTTTTATTTCTAAATTAATAAATTCCTAAAAAGATAGGTGGGCAAAGATACGAATTATTTGCTTGCTCTCCGGTATGGGGAAGGTAAATTTCAGATTATTAAGTGCTTTTGTCAGAAAGACGGGAAGAAGTGTACGGTTGGATAATAGTTGCAAATTCAACTGTTAAGTGATAAAATAGAGAAATAATGCCGCTCTTATCTTACAATTTTTAGTTTTTGAGTGATTTTTTTCTTCGATTTGTTTGGAGATAATAAAAAAGCCCTTACCTTTGCATCACGAAAATAAAGAAAAGAAGATATGAATATGTTACATACATCTATTAACCTAGCAGTTTTGCATATTATTCGCGTCGTGGTGGTCCCATCAAGAGCGTGAGAAAGGTTTTGTGTTGTATGTGTTCGTACCATAAAAGATAGAATTTAGAGCCTTTCTCACTGATGTGAGAGAGGCTCTTTAATTAAAAGATAGATTGAAATGAAAAAGCAATTACGCAGTTCGTTTAGTACGCAAGGTCGTCGGATGGCGGGAGCCCGTGCATTGTGGGCAGCCAACGGTATGAAGAGGAATCAGATGGGAAAACCCATTATAGCGATCGTAAATTCATTCACACAGTTTGTTCCGGGGCATGTACATCTACATGAAATCGGTCAGCAGGTGAAGGCGGAAATTGAAAAGCTGGGATGCTTCGCTGCGGAGTTTAATACAATAGCTATCGATGATGGTATTGCTATGGGGCATGACGGAATGCTTTATTCACTTCCTTCACGTGACATCATTGCGGACAGCGTGGAATATATGGTCAATGCACATAAGGCGGATGCAATGGTATGTATCAGCAACTGTGATAAAATCACTCCGGGTATGTTAATGGCGGCTATGCGTCTGAATATTCCTACCGTGTTCGTATCAGGCGGGCCAATGGAAGCTGGCGAATGGAACGGTCAGCACCTCGATCTGATTGATGCGATGATTAAATCGGCCGATGAAAGCGTAAGCGATCAGGAAGTAGCGAATATCGAACAAAATGCTTGTCCTACTTGCGGATGTTGTTCCGGCATGTTTACTGCTAACTCTATGAACTGTCTCAATGAAGCAATCGGTTTGGCGTTGCCGGGCAACGGAACTATTGTAGCTACTCACGAAAACCGAACACAGCTTTTCAAAGATGCAGCCAAACTGATTGTAGAAAACGCTATGAAATACTATGAAGAAGGAGACGAGAGTATACTTCCCCGTAGCATTGCCACCCGGCAGGCATTCCTGAACGCTATGACATTGGATATAGCAATGGGAGGTTCTACCAATACGGTTCTTCACCTGTTGGCGGTAGCTCACGAAGCGGAAGTTGATTTTAAAATGGATGATATAGATATGCTTTCACGCAAAACTCCCTGTCTCTGCAAAGTAGCTCCGAATACACAGAAATATCATATTCAGGATGTAAACCGTGCCGGTGGTATCATCGCTATTATGGATGAACTGGCGAAAGCCGGTTTGGTGGATACTTCCGTTCGCCGGGTAGATGGAATGACGCTGGGGGAAGCTATCGACGAATATTCAATCACCAGCCCGAATGTGAGCGAAAAAGCAATCAGGAAATATTCGAGTGCAGCTGCAAATAAATTTAATCTTGTACTCGGTTCGCAAGGTATGTACTATAAAGAGTTGGATACAGACCGCACTAATGGGTGTATCCGTGATTTCGAACACGCTTATAGCAAAGATGGCGGACTGGCGGTATTGAAAGGAAACATCGCACAAGATGGTTGCGTAGTAAAAACAGCAGGTGTGGACGAAAGTATCTGGAAATTCACCGGACCTGCCAAAGTCTTTGATTCGCAAGAAGCAGCCTGTGAAGGTATCCTTGAGGGCCGAGTCGTCAGTGGCGATGTTGTCGTCATTACGCACGAAGGTCCGAAGGGTGGCCCCGGTATGCAGGAAATGTTGTATCCTACCTCTTATATAAAATCTCGTCACCTCGGCAAAGAATGTGCTTTGATTACCGATGGACGTTTCAGTGGTGGAACTTCCGGATTGAGTATCGGACATATATCTCCCGAAGCGGCTGCCGGAGGTAATATCGGAAAAATTGTAGACGGAGATATTATCGAAATTGACATTCCCGCCCGGACGATTAACGTGCGATTAACAGATGAAGAACTGGCTGCACGCCCGATGACTCCCGTCACTCGCGACCGTTACGTGCCAAAGAGTCTGAAAGCATACGCCAGCATGGTAAGTTCCGCCGATAAGGGAGCAGTGAGAATCATCGACTGATATTCATCTTCAATATAAATAAAGAATGAGTAAAGACTTAATAACAGGTGCGGAAGCATTGATGCGTTCCTTGGAACATCAGGGAGTGACTACTATCTTCGGTTATCCCGGAGGTTCTATCATGCCGGTATTCGATGCTTTGTACGATCATCAAAATACATTGAACCATATCTTGGTTCGCCACGAACAGGGAGCTGCTCATGCAGCGCAAGGTTTTGCCCGCGTATCGGGTGAGGTAGGTGTTTGTCTGGTGACAAGCGGTCCCGGAGCAACGAATACAATCACCGGTATTGCCGATGCAATGATAGACAGTACACCTATCGTAGTTATTGCCGGACAGGTAGGGACGGGTTTTCTCGGAACAGACGCTTTTCAGGAAGTCGACTTGGTAGGTATCACCCAGCCTATCGCTAAATGGAGTTATCAGATTCGCCGTGCAGAAGATGTAGCTTGGGCGGTGGCACGTGCATTCTATATTGCCCGTAGCGGTCGTCCCGGTCCGGTAGTATTGGACTTCGCCAAAGATGCACAGAATGCAAAGACAAAATACGAGCCGGCGAAGCTGGATTTTATACGCAGTTATGTTCCGGTGCCTGATACCGATGAAGATTCTGTGAAGGAAGCCGCCGAACTGATAAATAATGCCGAACGTCCGCTTGTATTGGTAGGACAGGGGGTAGAACTCGGAAATGCACAAAGTGAACTGAGAGCCTTTATTGAAAAAGCTGATATGCCTGCCGGATGTACATTGCTCGGACTTTCCGCTTTGCCTACCGATCATCCTTTGAATAAAGGTATGCTGGGAATGCATGGTAATTTAGGTCCGAACATCAATACCAACAAATGTGATGTCCTGATTGCTGTCGGTATGCGTTTTGATGATCGTGTGACAGGTAATCTGGCTACTTATGCCAAACAGGCAAAAGTAATCCATTTTGATATAGATCCTGCAGAAGTAAATAAAAACGTGAAAGTAGATATCGCTGTTCTGGGAGATTGCAAAAATACATTAGCTGCCGTAACCGGATTGCTAAAAGAGAACAAGCATACCGAATGGAACGATAGTTTTAAAGAATATGAGAAGGTGGAGGAAGAAAAAGTAATTCGTCCCGAACTTTATCCGGCTACGGATTCACTGACCATGGGCGAAGTAGCACGTGCCGTAAGTGAGGCAACCCACCATGAAGCAGTATTGGTGACGGATGTCGGTCAGAACCAGATGATATCTGCTCGTTACTTTAAATATTCGAAAGAACGCAGTATTATTACTTCCGGAGGGCTTGGAACAATGGGGTTCGGACTTCCCGCAGCTATCGGAGCCACTTTCGGTGCACCGGAGCGTACCGTCTGCGTGTTTATGGGAGACGGCGGACTTCAAATGAATATCCAGGAACTCGGAACTATCATGGAACAGAAAGCTCCGGTGAAAATCATCTGCCTGAATAATAACTTCCTCGGAAACGTGCGCCAGTGGCAGGCTATGTTCTTCAACCGCCGTTATTCATTTACTCCGATGTTGAATCCGGACTACATGAAAATAGCTTCCGCATATGACATTCCTTCCAAACGTGTCTATTCCCGTGAAGAATTGAAAGTGGCTATCGATGAAATGCTGGCAACGGACGGACCGTTCCTGCTTGAAGCTTGCGTAATAGAAGAAGGCAACGTATTGCCGATGACTCCTCCGGGCGGTTCGGTGAATCAAATGTTGTTGGAATGTTAGGGGAAGTTGAGAGTTCGTATTTAAAATTTAAAGTTATGAGTGATAAAATATTATATACAATCATTGTTCATTCTGAGAATATTGCCGGATTGCTGAATCAGGTGACGGCTGTATTTACCCGTCGGCAGATCAATATCGAAAGTTTGAATGTTTCTGCTTCATCTATCAAAGGTGTGCATAAATATACAATCACAGCTTGGACAGATAAGGACACTATTGAGAAGGTAGTGAAACAGATAGAGAAGAAAATCGACGTGATTCAGGCGCATTACTTCACGGAAGATGAAATATATTTCCATGAAATCGCATTATATAAGGTGTCTACTCCTGCTTTTCAGGAGAATCCGGAAGCGTCCAAGTTAATCCGTCGATACAATGCTCGTATAGTGGAAGTAAATCCGGTATTTTCCATTGTTGAGAAGAACGGGATGAGTGAAGATATAACCTCGCTTTACGGTGAACTCCGGGTATTGAATTGTGTTTTGCAGTTTGTTCGTTCGGGGCGTGTGGCGATTACCACCAGTTGTTTTGAACGGGTGAATGAGTTCCTCGACGGACGGGAGGCAAAATATAACGAAAGTAAAAACCTACAGGAATAATGAGTGAAGAAAATAAAATAGGAACTTATCAGTTTGTGGCGGAACCTTTCCATGTAGACTTTAACGGTCGCCTGACTATGGGGGTGTTGGGAAATCATCTACTGAATTGTGCAGGTTTTCATGCAAGTGACCGTGGCTTTGGTATTGCGACACTGAACGAAGATAACTACACATGGGTGCTCTCGCGCCTGGCTGTAGAATTAGACGAAATGCCTTATCAATACGAGAATTTCTCGGTTCAGACATGGGTGGAAAATGTCTATCGTCTGTTTACTGACCGTAATTTCGCTATTATTAATAAAGATGGGAAAAAGATCGGATACGCACGTTCTGTATGGGCAATGATTAGTCTCAATACCCGCAAACCGGCAGATTTGCTGACCTTACACGGAGGAAGTATCGTAGACTACGTATGTGACGAACCTTGCCCTATTGAAAAACCTTCGCGCATCAAAGTGACGAGCGACCGGCCGGTAGCTACCCTGACGGCAAAGTACAGTGACATTGACATTAACGGTCATGTAAATAGTATCCGCTATATCGAGCATATCCTTGATTTGTTTCCGATTGACTTGTACAAGACGAAACGAATCCGCCGCTTTGAAATGGCATACGTAGCCGAAAGTTATTTCGGTGATGAACTCTCTTTTTTCTGCGACGAGGCTAATTCAAACGAGTTTCATGTAGAAGTGAAGAAAAACGGTAGTGAAGTCGTTTGCCGTTCGAAAGTGATATTTGAATAACATAGAATATAAAATCAATTAATAACGGGTGGCGTAAGTCCCCAAAACTAAAAACAAAAAAGAAAATGGCACAGTTGAATTTTGGCGGTACTATTGAAAATGTAGTAATCCGTGACGAATTTCCTTTGGAAAAGGCTCGTGAAGTATTGAAAGATGAAACAATCGCTGTAATCGGTTATGGTGTACAAGGTCCCGGTCAGGCATTGAACCTGCGTGATAACGGTTTCAATGTTATCGTTGGTCAACGTCCGGGAAAAACATATGATAAAGCAGTAGCAGACGGCTGGGTTCCGGGCGAGACTTTGTTCGGCATTGAAGAAGCTTGCGAGAAAGGTACTATCGTAATGTGTCTGTTGTCTGACGCAGCAGTAATGTCTGTATGGCCTACTATCAAGCCTTATCTGACTGCAGGAAAAGCTCTTTATTTCTCTCATGGTTTTGCTATCACTTGGAACGATCGTACAGGTGTAGTTCCTCCTGCTGATATCGATGTAATCATGGTCGCACCTAAAGGATCAGGTACTTCATTGCGTACTATGTTTCTCGAAGGTCGTGGCCTGAACTCTTCTTACGCTATCTATCAGGATGCTACGGGCAAAGCTTATGAAAAGACAATCGCTTTGGGCATTGGTATCGGTTCTGGTTATCTGTTCGAAACAACTTTCCAACGAGAAGCTACTTCCGATTTGACAGGTGAACGTGGTTCGCTAATGGGTGCAATCCAAGGTTTGCTGTTGGCACAATACGAAGTATTGCGTGAAAACGGTCACACTCCTTCTGAAGCATTCAACGAAACAGTGGAAGAACTGACTCAGTCCTTGATGCCGTTGTTTGCAAAGAACGGTATGGACTGGATGTACGCTAATTGTTCTACTACTGCTCAACGTGGTGCCCTCGACTGGATGGGGCCCTTCCACGATGCTATCAAACCGGTAGTTGAAAAGTTGTATCACAGCGTTAAGACTGGTAACGAAGCACAGATTTCTATTGATTCCAACTCTAAACCGGATTATCGTGAGAAACTGGAAGTGGAACTGAAAGCATTGCGCGAAAGCGAGATGTGGCAGACTGCTGTAACAGTACGCAAACTTCGCCCTGAAAATAACTAATCAGATTGAATATATATGTCGTAAAAAGACGGGAAGAAACACTCTTTCCGTCTTTTTTTCAAAATATCCCCGTCTTTATAGAGAAATAATGCAAGTTTGTTGTTATCTTTGTGGCAACAAAATAAAACAAGTTGCAATAATGAAGAACTACTATAAAAATGAAATACCGGAATAAGAACGTAAAATATATATATTTCCTATATCCCAATATCTGTTTATAAGTGTTTGTTAGACCAACAGTTCTTTGCTGGTAAGAAAAAGCCGATTGATAGAATATCTCGAATTTTTAATTCCAAGACTTGAGTCTGATGTGGCGAAAGATAAAAAGGGTATATAAGACAGAAAACATTGTTTGTTTTGTTTGTGTTAAAAAAGTTCTTTCTCGTGAGAAAAGGGGCTTTGATAAAAAGAGGATTACTCATAATCCTCTTTTTTTATGAATGACATCAATCTCTTATAAAAAGGATGCTTGGTAAGTGTGACGGCATCTCCGAGAATGACCAGTTTCATACGGGCACGGGTGATAGCCACGTTCATCCTCCTCAGGTCGTTCAGAAATCCTATTTGTCCGTCCTCGTTTGCACGAACAAGGCTGATAAAGATAACATCCCGTTCTTGTCCTTGAAAGCCGTCTACTGTGTTGACCGTGATAAGGCTACGGAAAGGACGTAGAAAGCTGCTTACTTTAATTTTACTCCTTAGATATTGTACTTGTGCTTTATAAGGCGAAATCAATCCGAAATCAATCTTTTCGTCCAATATTCTTGCTTTTCCGATCCGGTTGATGTATGCCTCCAATTCTTGGAGAAGCAGGTTGGCTTCCTGTTTATTGATGCGTCCGAAACTCTCACCTACAAATTCCTCATGAAAATCCATTTCAGAGGTATCTATCCAGTTCATAGGCGTGTCGAAATCGAGAATGCTCCGGTAACGTACTTCCGGTGCAGCTTCCAATTCTCCGTGGTAAAACCATTCGGAAGGAAAACGCATGATTGATTCGTGCATTCGGTATTGCATTTTGAGCAGTGAGACAGCAGAAGGTTTCTTATGTACCACTTTCTCCATTAGTGTGTGATCCAGTCCGCTACGGGCGGCTTCGATACATTTGATAGTAGGAGGGAGTTGACAGTGGTCTCCGGCAAGAATCACTCGGTCAGCTTTGCGAATGGCAATCCAGCAGGCTGCTTCGAGTGCTTGGGCAGCTTCATCTATAAACAGGGTAGGGAAACGTCGGCCGTTGAGTAGGCGGTGGTTACTACTGACCAATGTTGAAGCAATTACACGGGCACTGTCGAAAAGGTCGGTGTTAATTTGTATTTCCAGTTCAGTAGCACGGTCACGGAGGCGGCTCATGCGGCTGCGCATACCCTCCCGTTCGGAATAACTACCTTTGCGCATCCGGCTGCCCGTTTCACGGATTGATTTTCGGATTCCCCAAAGCTCGGGATAGGCGGGATGACTTTCGAAACGGCGCTCGTAAGTAAATGATAACATTTTATCATTTACTCGTGTAGGGTTGCCGATGCGGAGAACTGGTACGCCACGGTCTACCAGTTTTTCACTTATCCAGTCTACAGCAGTGTTGCTTTGAGCGCAGACAAGTACTTGCGGTTCCCGGTGTAGCGTTTCATAAATCGCTTCGACGAGCGTGGTTGTTTTTCCTGTTCCCGGAGGGCCGTGGACAATGGCGACATCACGCGTGCATAATACTTTGTTGACGGCTGTCTCCTGTGTACTGTTCAGCCATGGAAAACGGACAGGGTATAATTCACGGAATCCGGGATTTTGCGTTCCCAGCAAGATATCACGCAGTTCTGAGAGGCGGTTACCTTTGGCTCGGATTGTATCTTCTAATGCTTCGAACATTGTCCGGTAGGATGTTTCATCAAAATAAAGTTGTATACCTAATGAACTGTCCGCTTGTAACTCTATAACTGCCCCTGTACCAGGTAAAACCACTACCATTCTTTCTTCGTCTGCGTAACTGACGGTAGCAATAAAATTCATATATTTCACTTTTCCGTCGAAAGACTGGTGGAAAAAACAGACGGGGCGACCAAACTCGAAAGAGTGTTCTATCTCTTTATTTTCGGTCCGTGTAATATCTATTACAAGTTGATTCAGAGAATTGTAGTAGCTTCGACCGGGAGAGACGGGATACCAGCACAGACCGCGTTTCACTTTACGGGCAATACCCATTGTTTCGGTTTGTCGCTTGAATTCCTCTTTCTCGTATTCATACTCCATGCGTAGCAGGAGTTGCTGGTACTGAAGGTCGGAGACCGGGCTTTTCGAATTATTATTCATAATAGGTGCAAAGGTAACGAATCTTCTTTTTGGATAGAAAAAATATTTCATTTTGTTAAACAATCCTCGAACGCCGTTCGTTATTTTAATAGATAGACTAAAAAAACAAAAAGTAATATGGTATATGATATGACTATGCTAGAAGCATTCTACAGCGCCTATAAAGGGAAAGTAGAACATGTGCGGGGGATCTTGAAACGCCCCCTGACGTTAGCCGAGAAAATTCTGTATGCGCATCTTTATGATGCCGCCGATGTGAAAGACTACAAGAGGGGAGAAGACTACGTAAACTTTCGTCCTGACCGCGTGGCTATGCAGGATGCAACTGCCCAAATGGCTTTGCTCCAATTTATGAATGCGGGCAAGGAAAAGGTGGCTGTGCCTTCTACCGTACACTGTGACCACTTGATACAGGCCTATAAGGGCGCAAAAGAGGATATACTTACTGCGACTAAAACAAACGAAGAAGTGTATGATTTCCTCCGCGACGTATCCTCCCGTTATGGCATTGGTTTTTGGAAACCGGGAGCGGGTATCATTCACCAGGTAGTACTCGAGAACTATGCTTTTCCTGGCGGCATGATGGTAGGAACAGACTCACATACACCTAATGCCGGTGGTTTGGGTATGGTGGCTATCGGTGTAGGCGGTGCAGATGCCGTAGACGTAATGACAGGTATGGAGTGGGAATTGAAAATGCCGAAAATTATAGGTGTTCGTCTGATCGGAAAACTAAACGGATGGACATCTCCGAAAGATGTTATTTTGAAGTTGGCAGGAATATTGACCGTAAAGGGAGGTACTAATGCAATCATTGAATATTTCGGTCCGGGAACCGAATCACTTTCCGCTACCGGAAAAGCTACTATCTGTAATATGGGAGCGGAAGTAGGAGCTACTACTTCACTTTTCCCTTTCGACGGGCGTATGGCGACTTATTTACGAGCTACCGGAAGAGATCGTATTGTCGATTTGGCAGAGTCTGTGGAAGCTGATCTCCGTGCCGACGAAGTTGTGACGGATGAACCTTTAAAATATTACGACCGTGTCATTGAAATCGACTTGTCCGAACTTGAACCTTATATTAATGGACCTTTCACGCCGGATGCGGCTACTCCTATTTCCGAGTTTGCGGAAAAAGTATTGTTGAACGGTTATCCTCGTAAAATGGAAGTCGGACTGATTGGTTCGTGTACTAACTCCTCTTATCAGGATTTGAGTCGTGCTGCTTCTTTGGCAAAACAGGTAGCGGAAAAAAAACTGAGTGTTGCTTCTCCGTTGATTGTAAATCCGGGCTCAGAACAGATTCGCGCTACCGCCGAAAGAGACGGAATGATTGAGACTTTTGAACAGATCGGTGCAACGATTATGGCAAATGCCTGTGGTCCTTGCATTGGTCAGTGGAAACGTCATACCGATGACCCGACACGGAAAAATTCAATCGTGACTTCCTTTAACCGTAACTTTGCCAAGCGTGCGGATGGTAATCCGAATACTTATGCCTTTGTTGCTTCTCCTGAATTGACAATGGCACTGACTATTGCCGGCGACCTCTGTTTCAACCCTTTGAAGGACAGATTAGTCAATCATGACGGTGAGAAAGTGAAACTATCCGAACCTGTGGGAGACGAACTCCCGATGAGAGGATTTACGCCGGGTAATGTCGGATATATCGCGCCGGGTGGAGCTAAAACGGAAATCAAGGTGAAGTCGGACTCACAGCGCCTGCAACTTTTAACACCTTTTCCCGCTTGGGACGGGACTGATTTGCTTAATATGCCTCTGTTGATAAAAGCCCAAGGTAAATGTACAACCGACCATATTTCTATGGCGGGACCATGGCTCCGTTTCCGTGGTCATTTGGAAAATATCTCGGATAATATGTTAATGGGAGCTGTCAATGTCTTCAATGGCGAAACGAACAAGGTCTGGAACCGTTCTACAAATACTTATGGAACAGTCTCCGGAACGGCAAAGATGTATAAGTCCGAAGGGATTTCTTCTATTGTAGTCGCTGAAGAAAACTATGGAGAAGGTTCCAGTCGTGAACACGCAGCGATGGAGCTGCGCTTTCTGAATGTCCGTGTGATCCTAGCCAAGAGTTTCGCCCGTATTCACGAAACGAATCTGAAGAAGCAAGGAATGCTTGCCATTACTTTTGTTGACAAGGCGGATTATGATAAAATTCAGGAACACGATGTGCTTTCCGTCACTGGTTTGGTAGACTTTATGCCGGGACATAATCTGACAGTCGTTCTTCACCACGAAGACGGAACAAAAGAAAGTTTTGAAGTGCAACATACATACAACGAACAACAGATAGGTTGGTTCCGTGCTGGTTCCGCCTTGAATGCGAGATAAAATTGAAGTAAATCTTTTTAAAACTGTTATTTATAAAGAAAAAAGAAATGAGCAAAATAACCATACAAAAAGATAGTACGCTATTAGTGCCTGATGTGCCTACCGTACCTTACATTACAGGAGACGGGGTAGGGGCTGAGGTGACTCCTTCCATGCAGATTATAGTAGATGCAGCCGTTCGGAAAGCTTATGGGGGTAAACGTCATATTGAATGGCTGGAAGTGCCGGCTGGAGAACGTGCTTTCAATGAAACAGGTTCGTGGCTTCCGGAAGAAACGATGCAGGCATTTCAGGAATATCTGGTAGGAATCAAAGGTCCGTTGACTACACCTGTTGGCGGTGGAATCCGTTCGTTGAATGTTGCTTTGCGACAGACACTTGATTTATATGTCTGCCTTCGTCCTGTTCGTTGGTATCAGGGAGTACAGTCTCCGGTGAAAGCTCCCGAGAAGGTGAATATGTGTGTGTTTCGTGAGAATACGGAAGATATTTATGCAGGTATTGAGTGGGAAGCAGGTACTCCGGAGGCAAAGAAGTTTTATAAGTTTTTGAAAGATGAAATGGGTGTGACGAAAGTCCGTTTTCCCGAAACGTCTTCTTTCGGTGTGAAACCTGTTTCACGCGAAGGTACGGAACGTCTTGTGCGTGCTGCATGTCAATATGCGCTCGATCATCATCTGCCTTCCGTGACATTGGTACATAAGGGAAACATTATGAAATATACTGAAGGAGGATTTAAAAAGTGGGGTTATGAGTTGGCGCAACGTGAGTTTGGTGACGCTTTGGCGGACGGCAGGCTAGTGATAAAGGACTGCATTGCCGACGCATTTTTGCAAAATACACTGCTCATTCCCGAAGAATATTCGGTAATAGCCACTTTGAACCTGAACGGAGATTATGTTTCTGACCAGTTAGCTGCAATGGTAGGTGGCATAGGCATTGCTCCGGGAGCAAATATCAATTATAAAACCGGCCATGCTATCTTTGAGGCAACGCATGGGACTGCTCCTAACATTGCAGGTAAAAACGTTGTGAATCCTTGTTCGATCATTCTTTCGGCAGTGATGATGCTCGGATATTTCGGTTGGACGGAAGCTGCCGCTCTTATCGAAAAAGCTCTTGAAAATAGTTTTCTGGAAGCCCGTGCCACTCATGATCTTGCCCGTTTTATGCCGAATGGAACCTCTCTCTCAACCACAGATTTCACCCGTGAAATAGTGGAAAGAATCGAAAAATAAGAATAATGATTAAAAACATACGAATATGAAGAAAGAGTACCTGATTTACAAGCTGTCCGAAGAAATGAAGGAAGCTACCCGGATTGACACAGCATTGTTCCCCAAGTTCGACGTGAAACGCGGGCTACGTAATGAAGATGGCACAGGTGTACTGGTAGGTCTGACCAGAATTGGTAATGTAGTAGGCTACGAACGTATTCCGGGCGGCGGACTGAAACCGATTCCTGGTAAACTGTTCTATCGCGGTTATGATGTGGAAGATATTTCTCATGCAATCATCAAAGAGAAACGTTTCGGTTTTGAGGAAGTGGCGTACCTGTTACTTTCCGGTCGTCTGCCGGACAAGGAGGAACTAGCTTCATTCTGCGAACTGATTAATGATAATATGGCACTGGAGCAGAAAACGAAGATGAATATCATCGAGTTGGAAGGTAATAACATTATGAATATCCTTGCACGCAGCGTACTCGAAATGTATCGCTTCGATCCGGATGCGGACGACACTTCCCGTGATAACCTGATGCGTCAAAGTATCGACCTTATTTCAAAATTCCCTACCATTATTGCTTATGCTTATAATATGCTGCGTCATGCTACTTTCGGACGTTCGCTGCATATCCGACATCCGCAGGAGAAACTCTCTATCGCTGAAAACTTCCTGTATATGCTGAAAAAAGACTATACCGAACTGGATGCACGTACTCTTGACCTGCTTCTGATTCTTCAGGCAGAACACGGTGGTGGTAATAACTCGACTTTTACTGTCCGTGTCACTTCTTCTACCGGAACAGATACTTACTCGGCCATTGCCGCAGGTATCGGTTCTCTGAAAGGCCCGCTTCACGGAGGTGCAAATATTCAGGTTGCTGATATGTTCCATCATTTGCAGGAGAACATCAAGGACTGGACAAATGTTGATGAGATTGACACCTACTTTACTCGTATGCTGAATAAAGAGGTTTATAATAAGACCGGATTGATTTATGGTATTGGTCATGCCGTTTACACGATTTCCGACCCGCGTGCACTTTTACTAAAAGAATTGGCACGTGATCTGGCACGTGAAAAAGGCAAGGAACGTGAGTTTGCCTTCCTCGAACTTTTGGAAGAACGGGCGATCGCGACTTTCGGACGCATCAAGAATAACGGCAAGACAGTATCGAGCAACATTGACTTCTATTCGGGCTTTGTGTATGAAATGATCGGATTGCCGCAGGAAATCTTCACTCCTTTGTTTGCAATGGCACGTATCGTAGGCTGGTGTGCCCACCGCAATGAAGAATTGAACTTCGAAGGCAAACGTATTATCCGTCCGGCTTATAAGAACGTGCTTGATGATCTGGCTTATATCCCAATAAAGAAACGCTGACAGGAAACAATCCTTTTATTGAATAGATAAGTGTAGTCCCCAGGTGTATATTCCGATCATTTCCGGAGGTATGCCTGGGGATAAGTGTTTTTTAGAGAAAACTTTCTGTGTGTCATCGAGTTTTTATTTAAGGAGTTTTGCGTTGCAATTTTCCTCTTTTTTGTTACTTTTGCACATTGTAAAAGAATATCTGTATGACTATGAATGCATTTAATCTGTTTTTGGGCATAATGAGCCTGATCGCTCTGATTGTTTTTATTGCCCTTTACTTTGTGAAAGCCGGATATGGTATTTTTCGTACTGCTTCGTGGGGTGTGGCTATTTCCAATAAGTTGGCTTGGATATTAATGGAGGCCCCTGTATTTTTAGTTATGTGTTGGATGTGGGTGCATTCGGAACGCCGTTTTGATCCCGTCATACTGATGTTCTTCATATTCTTCCAGATTCATTATTTCCAGCGTGCATTCGTTTTTCCTCTATTGCTGACCGGAAAGAGTAAAATGCCGTTAGCTATTATGTCAATGGGCATTCTTTTTAATTTGTTGAACGGATATATGCAAGGACAATGGATATTTCATCTTGCGCCTGAAGGAATGTACGGCATTGATTGGTTTATGTCACCATGGTTTATTCTCGGAACTCTGCTTTTTTTTACTGGTATGCTGGTGAACTGGCACTCGGATTATATCATCCGGCATTTGCGAAAGCCGGGAGATACCCGCCACTATCTGCCTCAAAAAGGGATGTACCGCTACGTTACTTCCGCCAATTACTTCGGCGAAATAGTAGAGTGGGCAGGCTGGGCGATACTCACCTGTTCACTTTCCGGACTTGTGTTTCTTTGGTGGACGATCGCTAACCTTGTCCCGCGTGCCAACGCAATCTGGCACCGTTACCGCGAGGAATTCGGTGATGAGGTGGGAAATAGGAAACGTGTATTCCCTTTTCTGTATTAAGGCTATCTTTTGACAAAATATATCATACTACTATGAAATCAAAGTTATTTACCCCGGTCACTTTTGGACCTTTGACACTTCGCAACCGGACCATTCGTTCGGCAGCTTTTGAAAGTATGTGTCCGGGAAACGCCCCTTCACAAATGTTGTTGGATTATCACCGTTCGGTAGCCGCAGGCGGGGTTGGCATGACGACGGTTGCTTATGCTGCCGTGACACAAAGCGGGCTTTCTTTTGACCGCCAATTATGGTTACGATCTTCCATAATTCCCGGTTTACGCGAAGTGACCGACGCCATACACGATGAGGGTGCCGCAGCAGGTATACAAATCGGTCATTGCGGTAATATGTCCCACAAGAACATTTGTGGAGTAACTCCTATCTCTGCTTCTTCCGGTTTCAATCTTTACTCTCCGACCTTTGTGCGCGGAATGAGGAAAGAAGAACTTCCTGAAATGGCGCGTGCTTATGGAAAGGCTGTCAATCTGGCTAGAGAAGCTGGTTTCGACGCTGTTGAGGTTCACGCCGGACATGGATATCTGATTAGCCAGTTCCTTTCCCCTTACACGAATCACCGGAAGGATGAATACGGAGGTTCGTTGGAAAACCGGATGCGTTTTATGGATATAGTGATGAAAGAAGTGATGAAAGCTGCCGGTAGCGATATGGCGGTTCTTGTGAAAATGAATATGCGCGACGGTTTCAAAGGTGGAATGGAGTCGGAGGAAACGATACAAGTAGCCCGACGCCTGCTCGAACTGGGTGCTCACGGGCTGGTATTGAGCGGTGGTTTCGTCAGTCGTGCGCCGATGTATGTGATGCGAGGGGCGATGCCTATCCGTTCTATGGCTTATTATATGAATTGCTGGTGGCTGAAATATGGCATTCGGATGTTCGGAAAATGGATGATTCCGACTGTTCCTTTCAAAGAGGCATATTTTCTCGAAGATGCGCTGAAGTTCCGTGAGGCCCTTCCGGGTGCTCCGTTAATTTATGTAGGCGGCCTTGTTTCTCGTGAGAAAATTGATGAAGTGCTGGATGCCGGCTTTGATGCTGTTCAAATGGCACGTGCCCTGCTGAATGAACCGGGATTTGTGAACCGTATGGCACGTGAAGACCGTGCACGTTGTAATTGCGGGCATAGCAATTATTGCATTGGCCGTATGTACACGATCGAAATGGCTTGTCATAAACATTTGAATGAAGAACTGCCTCCTTGTCTGCAAAAGGAGATTGAAAAATTGGAAAAACAATGAATGAAGTGAAATGGGCGATCATTACCGGAGCTGACGGAGGCATGGGAACGGAGATAACCCGTGCCGTGGCCACAGCCGGCTATCATGTCATAATGGCTTGTTATAACCCGCAAAAAGCGGAAAACGTGTGCCAACGTTTAATGAAAGAAACCGGAAATCCGAATTTGGAAGTACTCGCTATTGATCTGTCTTCGATGCACTCCGTAGCCTCTTTTACTGATCGGATTTTGGAACGTAAACTTTCCATTTCCTTGTTGATGAATAATGCCGGGACAATGGAAACCGGATTTTCTATTACGAACGATGGATTTGAACGGACGGTCAGTGTAAATTATGTTGGTCCTTACCTGCTGACTCGTAAATTAGTTCCGACTATGGCATCCGGAGCACGTATTGTAAATATGGTTTCGTGTACGTATGCAATCGGCCGTCTTGATTTTCCTGATTTCTTTCACAGGGGGAAAACGGGAAACTTTTGGAGAATACCTGTTTATAGTAACACAAAATTGGCTTTGTTATTATTTACTTTCGAACTATCCGAGCAACTTCGGGAGAAAGGAATCACCGTCAATGCTGCCGATCCGGGAATTGTCTCTACTGATATCATCACGATGCATAAGTGGTTCGACCCTCTGACAGATATATTCTTCCGTCCTTTTATTCGTAAGCCGAAGAAAGGAGCTTCTACGGCAATTGGTCTGTTGCTGGACAAAAAAGAAGCCGGTGTGACAGGGCAACTCTATGTCAATAATCACCGGAAAAGCTTATCCGATAAGTATGTGAACCATGTACAGAAAGAGCAGTTGTGGGAAATAACGGAGCGTTTGCTGGCGCAATGGTTGGAGTAGGATTTTTTTCTCTTTTTATTTAATTTATCTAGTAATTACTTATATATAGGTATTGTGTATATCTATATGTTTAGTTTTTGTTGTCTAATTTTTACCAATAGATAGGGATTGTTTTGCGCTCCTGTTTCTACTTATCTTTGCATCGCTTTTAAAGTAAATGAATAGGTATAAAGTAAAAAGGAGATGATTAATAAATGTTTTTTGGTTTTTCTAGTATTCTTATTTTCTGTATCAGCATATTCACAGCACGAGCGTCATTATACTAGTATGATTTCGGGCAGAGTGATATCTACAGAAAAGGAGGTCGTAGATTTTGCGACGGTCTATCTGAAAGGAACGAACTATGGCAGTTATACGGACGAAAAGGGAATTTATCACTTGAAAACTGTGGAAGGTGAATATATACTTGTCGTTTCGGCTGTAGGTTATCAAACAGTAGAAAAGAAGGTTAAATTAGCTAAAGGAGAAAGGATAAAGGTCAATGTCACCATTGCACCGAAAGTGAAAGAGTTGGGAGAGGTCGTAGTAACAACTTCCGGAGTTGGCCGGGTAAATAAGTCAGCCTTTAATGCGGTAGCCGTTGACGCGAAGAAGTTGCATAACAGTACACAGACTTTAGCCGGCGCACTGACTAAGGTGCCGGGGGTAAAACTCCGTGAGTCAGGCGGAGTAGGATCGGATATGCAGTTGTATATTGACGGTTTTAGCGGGCGGCATGTGAAAATCTTTATTGACGGAATACCGCAAGAAGGGGCCGGTGCTGCATTCGATTTGAATAATGTTCCTATTAATTATGCAGATCGCATAGAGGTGTACAAAGGTGTGGTTCCCGTAGGATTCGGTACGGATGCTATTGGGGGAGTGGTTAATATTGTCACTAACAAACAACCCGAGAAGTGGTTTCTGGATGCTTCTTATTCTTACGGTTCATTTAACACTCATAAGTCATACGTACGTTTCGGACAAATATTCAAGAATGGTTTTATGTATGAAGTGAACGCTTTTCAGAATTTTTCGGATAATGATTATTATGTAGATACGTATGTACGTGACTTTGAAATCAGAGAAGATGGAAGTGTGCGTTTTCCGCCACTCGACAAAAGTAAGATTTACCATCTGAAACGTTTCAATGACCAATACCATAATGAAGCTGTGATTGGAAAAATCGGTGTGGTTGGAAAAAAATGGGCGGACAGATTGGCTCTGAGCTTCAATTATTCCTATTTCTATAAAGAGATACAAACTGGTGTTTATCAAGATGTCGTGTTCGGTGAAAAATTCCGCAAAGGACATTCATTGGCCCCTTCGTTGGAATACTACAAAAAGAACTTATTCGTGAAGAATTTGGATTTACTGCTGACTGCCAATTATAACCATAACCTCACTAATAATGTCGATACCGCTTCACGGGCTTACAACTGGCGTGGTGAGTTTTACGAAAGGGGCAGCCGGGGAGAACAGTCTTATCAGAATAGTGAATCTAAAAACAAGAACTGGAATGGAACGCTGAGGATGAATTATCATATCGGAGAGGCGCATACGTTTACTTTTAGCCATGTGGTAAGTGATTTTGAACGTACAAGCCGCTCTATCATAGGTGCTTCTTCCAAATTTACGGATTTTAGTATTCCTAAAATTACGCGTAAGAATGTCAGCGGTCTTTCTTATCGCCTGATGCCGTCGGACAAATGGAATATTTCGGCATTTGCCAAGCATTACCGGCAATACAACAAAGGTCCGGTGTCACAGAGTACGGATGGCATAGGTAATTATATAAATTTATCCAATACGGTAAGTGCTTTCGGATACGGTGCTGTGGGTACATATTTTTTATGGAAAGATTTTCAGGTGAAACTTTCTTATGAAAAGGCTTTTCGGCTTCCTACGACAGACGAACTGTTTGGTGATGAAGACTTGGAAGCCGGTAAAGTAAATCTGAAGCCGGAGAAAAGTGATAATCTGAATCTGAGTTTCAGCTATAATTATCAGTTTGGCAAACACGGGGTGTATGCCGAGGCCGGCTTGATATATCGGGATACGAAAGATTACATAAAAAGAGGATTGGATGTATTGGGGGGAACAAGTTACGGATACTATGAGAATCATGGGCATGTGAGGACTAAAGGATATAATTTATCGCTGCTTTATAGCTTCTCGCACTGGTTCGATGTAGGCGGTACATTTAATTGTATTGATACCCGTGACTATGAAAAGTACCTGGCAGGCACCTCTTTGCAGGAAAGTATGCATTACAAGGTGCGTATGCCGAATCTCCCTTATCGTTACGCCAATATAAATGCTAATTTCCATTGGAATGACCTGTTTATTAAGGGAAATGTACTGACGATAGGCTATGATAGCTACTGGCAACACGATTTCCCTCTTTATTGGGAGAATATCGGCGATAAAGATTCAAAAAACATGGTGCCGGAACAGTTTTCTCATAATTTATCCTTGTCCTATACAATGAAGAACGGGCGTTATAACGTATCATTTGAATGTCAGAATTTCACGGATGCGCAACTGTTTGACAATTTCAGCCTACAAAAGGCTGGACGTGCATTTTATGGAAAGTTCAGAGTGTTTTTCGGTAGATAATAAGATTAAGTTTTTAGTATAAATCAATAATAAAGAATATATGAAGAAAAAGTTTTTGCTGTGTGTGTTTGCGGCAGCCTTTTGTTTGAGTGGTGGTGTGTTTGTTACATCTTGCGATGATGTTGATAATCCGGTGGATAACCCTTCGACTGACGGAGAAACAGCCTATGTAGTGGCTGCTACAGTTGGTGAAGCAAGTTATTTGGTGGCAGTTAGTTCTCTTGATGAAGGAACAGTATCAACAAAAGGAAAAGGTACCGAAGTGATTGGCGGTACGTATTGGGTATATAAAGGGTTGGATTATGTATTTGCTTTAGTTTATAATAAAGGTGGTGCCGGTACGGGAGCTTCTTATTATTTGGGAGCAGATGGTAAAATGAAAGAAAAATATACATATACCTTTAATCGTATCACATCGTATGGAACATGGGGAGACAAGGTGGTGACTGTTTCTACCGGAGACTCAAGTCAGAAAGACGATGAGCAGAATGTAGCTCAGGCTTTGTTGTTTAATTATCTGGACGCAACTGACGGTTCGCAAGAAGAAGGCACATTGATCGCCGAAAATTTCTTGGGTAATGGTGAAAAAGTTACTTGGGCAGGATTGGTAGAAGCTAATAATAAAATTTATACTTCTGTCATTCCGATGGGTATGAGTAAGTACGGTATTAAGGCATGGCCGGACAAAGTAACCGACCAAGAACTTATCACTAAAGCTGATGGCGGTAGTGGTAGTGGTGCTTATACGGCTGGCGTAATTCCTTCCACACAATATCCGGACAATGCTTATGTAGCAATTTATAGTGGTACTAACTTCAACGGGACACCCGTGATTGCTACGACTGATAAAATCGGTTATGCATGTGGTCGTATGCGTTCACAATATTATCAGACCATTTGGGCCGCTGATAATGGCGATGTGTATGTGTTCTCTCCCGGATATGGGCGTACGGCAGTTTCATCTTCTGATTTGAAGAAAGTGACAGGAAAGAAACCCTCAGGCGTAATGCGTATCAAAGCGGGTGCAACGGATTTCGATCCGGATTACTATGTGAACTTTGAAGAGATAGGCACTAAACATCCTATTTTCCGTTGCTGGCACATCTCTGAAGATTACTTCCTGCTTCAATTGTATAAAAAAGGAGCGGATGATATGATTCATGGCGGTACAAGTGCGGATGTCAGCGAGCTGGCTATTTTTAAGGCAGAAGATAGGACGATTATTCCTGTTACGGGTTTGCCTGCTGAAGGAAAGTTTGGCGGCGAGCCTTATGGAGAAAATGGCTATGCTTATATGGCTGTTACTGTGACTACTGGTGAACACCCTGCTTTCTATAAAATTGATACCAAAACGGGTAAGGCTGTGAAAGGTTTGACGGTAGAGGCTGACGCTATCACTACAGTAGGTAAGATGAAATATCCTTCAAAGTAACAAATACCTGTTAAATAGAAAATAGTTCTTTTTAGATGAAAGCCTGCCGAGCGGAAAGCTTTGCAGGCTTTTTCAAGAAATAGTAGTAATAAATAGATTATGAAAAAAATATTTGAAAAGATACATTTGTGGCTTTCTGTCCCTTTCGGATTGATAATCACCCTTATTTGTTTTTCCGGTGCTATGTTGGTATTCGAGGATGAGGTGAATGAGTTGTTCCGCCACGAACTTTATTATGTGGAAACAGTGGGAGAAGTCCCACTCCCTATCGAACAGTTGCTTGAAAAGGTGACAGCTACATTGCCCGACAGTGTTTCTGTGACTAGCGTCAGCATTTCTTCCGATTCCGAGCGTGCTTATCAGGTTAACCTTTCCAAACCACGTCGTGCGTCATTATATGTAGACCAATATACGGGTGAAGTAAAAGGGAAAAGTGAGCGTAGCGGCTTTTTTATGTTTATGTTTCGGATGCACCGTTGGTTGCTGGATAGTATGAATCCGGGTAATGAAGGGATCTTTTGGGGAAAGATGATTGTGGGTGTCAGCACGCTATTATTCGTTTTTGTGCTGATTTCAGGAATTGCTATCTGGTGGCCACGTACACGTAAAACACTGAAGAACAGTCTGAAAATATCAACAAAAAAAGGTTGGAAGAGGTTCTGGTATGATCTGCATGTAGCGGGAGGAATGTATTCCTTAATCTTTCTTTTAGCTATGTCGTTGACGGGGCTGACATGGTCTTTCCCGTGGTATCGGGCCGCTTTCTATAAAGTGTTCGGTGTGGAAGTGCAACAACGGGCTGCTTATGGGCAGGAGCGGAAAGGTGGTTCTCAAAAGGGAGATACCGAGCTGGCTTTGCGTGATGGAAGAAAAGAAGGGAATAAGGAACATTCGGAAAACGATCACAATTATATACACTCTGTCACTTCACCTTTCGTCTATTGGCAAGAAGTTTACGATAAGCTAAGCTGCCAGAATCCGGAATATAAACAAATCAGTGTTGCTTCCGGTACGGCGAGCGTCTCTTTCAACCGTTTCGGAAATCAGCGTGCAGCTGACCGTTATTCTTTCAACACTGATAATGGTGAATTTACAGAAACAAATCTTTATCAACATCAGGATAAATCAGGAAAAATTCGTGGTTGGATTTACTCTGTACATGTTGGCAACTGGGGAGGAATGTTGACTCGGATTCTTACCTTTATTGCTGCTTTGATTGGTGCCTCATTGCCGTTGACCGGTTATTATTTATGGGTAAAAAAACTTATGAATAAGAGAAAACGTGAGAAAGCTATTTCTTTATCTTCCGTTGAGGCGAGAAAAATAGCATAAAGTGGCCATACGAAAAGTCTGGATATTGAATGATAAAAAAGAGCGGTGGATGAATTGGAAAAACCAATTGTCCACCGCTCTCTATCTTATACTAATATAAAAAAGAATTTTTAAGAAGAATGAGTTAGATAGAAAGCTCTTTCAATACATTGACAAGATCTCTCTTAATAGGCTTGTCGTTCTTGATAGCCTTGCTGAACGGCACGTAAACGATTTCATCATGTTCGATTCCGATCATAACGTTGCGCTGGTCCTCCATGATTGCGTCGATCGCTGCCGCACCCAGACGGCTTGCCAGAATACGGTCATGAGCCGTAGGGCTACCACCACGCTGCAAGTGTCCCAAGATAGTTACGCGCACATCGTATTGCGGATATTCATTCTTTACACGTTCAGCATAATGCATGGCACCTCCGGTCAGTTCACTTTCGGCCACTAATACGATACTGCTGTTCTTTGATTTGCGGAATCCGTTCTTGATAAATTCTTCCAGTTGGTCGACTTCCGTACTGAATTCCGGAATAATGGCAGCTTCTGCTCCTGAAGCAATTGCTCCGTTCAAGGCGAGGAAACCTGCATCACGTCCCATGACTTCGACGAAGAACAGGCGCTCATGTGAAGTGGCTGTGTCGCGAATTTTGTCCACTGCATCCAGAATCGTATTCAATGCGGTATCATATCCGATGGTCGTATCTGTACCGTAGAGGTCGTTGTCAATAGTTCCCGGAAGTCCGATACACGGAACATCAAATTCCTGTGCAAAGATACGGGCACCTGTCAGCGAACCGTCACCACCGATGATAACCAAGGCATCGATGCCCTCTCTTTTCATATTATCGTAAGCCAACTGGCGGCCTTCCGGAGTAGTAAACTCCTTACAACGAGCTGTTTTCAGAATCGTTCCACCCAGTTGGATGATATTACTTACATTCTGACTTTTGAACTCTTTGATTTCGCCTGTTACCAGACCTTTGTATCCTCTGTATATACCTTTAACTTGTAATCCATTATAAATAGCTGCTCGTGTCACTGCGCGGATAGCTGCGTTCATCCCCGGAGCATCACCTCCGGAAGTCAAAATACCGATACACTTAACTGTTCCCATAACTTAAATATTTGTTTGACGTGGCAAATGTACAATAAAAAGTTGAAAGCGATGTTCCGGAAGTTCTTTTTCATGTGAAGAAAACATTAAAAATACTCAAATTGGTCTTTCTTACTTTCTTTTTATTCTTTTGTGGCAAGAAAACTGTAAGAATATTGACACATTGTCGCTCTCTAAAATCTTCTTCTTCGGATTGCTTCTGATTAAAAACTAAGATATTAATGCCTGAATGTGTTTGTATATTTTCTCCATTAACCATTTGGGAGTAGAAGTTGCTCCACATACCCCGATAGATGTTACATTTTGAATGAGCGAAGGATCAATCTCCTCCTCATTATCTATCAGATGAGAGTTGGGGTTTACCTTCAAACATTCTTCAAACAGCATTTTTCCGTTCGAACTTTTCTTGCCACTGACGAAAAATATCAAATCGTGCGACGCTGCAAACTCCCGTAGCTTGGGCATACGGTTGGCAACCTGGCGACAGATCGTGTCATAATATTCAAAAGTGGTTTCCGGCGAAATGTTCTGTTTGATGTATTCTACAATTTCCTGAAACTCATCCAATGACTTCGTGGTCTGGGAAAAAAGCCGGATACTCTTACTCAAATCCAGTTTTTTCGCTTCTTCCGCTTTTTCGATGACGATCGCTTTTCCGTCCGTCTGTCCTACCAGCCCCAACACTTCGGCATGACCCGTTTTGCCGTATATGACGATTTGTTTCTCCGGATGTTCGTTTTCCAGAAATTCCTGTTTGATTCGTTTCTGTAATCTGAGCACTACCGGGCAAGTTGCATCAATAATTTCTATATTGTTTTCGCGGGCAATAATGTAAGTCTCCGGCGGTTCCCCATGTGCGCGAAGCAACACCTTGGCATTCCGTAACTTCTTGAATTCCTCGCGGTTAATAGTGATTAGTCCCATTGTTTTCAGCCTGTCTACCTCCCGGCTGTTGTGTACGATATCTCCAAGGCAATAGAGCGTTTCACCCTTTGCCAGTTCCTCCTCTGCTTTGTGAATGGCCGTCACCACACCGAAACAGAATCCGGAACCTTCGTCTATTTCTACTTTAATCATAAAATTTTATTTGAGAGTGATAAGGGGCTTCCTACTGAAAACTAGTTGGTAACTTTATTAAATTGATCAAACAGCCATTCTTTCTGTTGTGCAATGGTCAGATTCGTATTATCCAGCAGCAAGGCGTCATCCGCTTTGCGTAACGGACTGACATCACGGTGCTGGTCGATGTAATCCCGTTGTTTCACATTCTCCAGAATTTCGTCGAAACTGGCTTCCTGTCCTTTCGCTTTCAGTTCGTCATAGCGGCGCCGGGCACGGATTTCCGGCGTAGCTGTCACGAATATTTTCAGTTCGGCATTTGGGAAAACTGTTGTTCCGATATCGCGTCCGTCCATTACAATTCCTTTTTTAGCTCCCATAGACTGCTGTTGGGCTACCATTTCTTTGCGTACAAAGTCGAGTGCACTGATCGGACTGACCTTGGAAGACACGCTCATCGAGCGTATCTTATCTTCCACATTAACATCGTTGAGATAGGTTTCGGGGCGTCCTTCCTTGTTCAGTCGGAAAGAGATATGAATATTCCCGATTTCTTTTTTCAGTTTCTCCGTATCGATGATGTCGCCGTCGAAAATACCATTCTCTATGCTGTATAAGGTAACCGCGCGATACATGGCCCCGCTGTCAATGTAAATATACCCCACTTCACGCGCTAAATCCTTTGCCATAGTACTTTTCCCGCAAGAGGAAAAGCCGTCAATTGCTATTGTTATCTTTTTCATATTCAGTTCATCTGATTTGTCCGCCAAAGATACGTTTATTTTGAAAATCAGCCATGCGTTTCCCCTATAAAAGCAGTGGAATAAGTCTGAAAGAATTAAAAAAGTTAAAAAGTCGGATAAAAAGAGGAGGAGAGAAGAAGGGTTATCTGAAAATGTACTATATTTGCCCAGAGACACATAGATAGACACTTTTTTTATTAATCATTATATTAATTATTTTTATGGAAGTTAAAAAATCACCCAAAGCCGACCTGGAAGGCAGAAAGTCTACATGGTTGCTCGTTGGTTACGTGGTAGTATTAGCTTTCATGTTCGTGGCGTTCGAATGGACCCAGCGTGACGTGAAGATTGATACAAGCCAGGCAGTAGCTGACCTTGTGTTTGAAGAGGAAATCATTCCTATTACCGAAACTCCTGAACAACAGGCTCCACCACCACCTGAAGCTCCGAAAGTGGCTGAATTGCTGGAGATCGTCGACGATAAAGCCGAAATTGATGAAACAACAACCATTATCAATGAAGATAATGCTGCTCCGGTAGAAGTAAAATATGTACCGGTACAGGTTGTTGAAGAAGAGCCGGAAGAACAGACTATCTTTGAAGTTGTAGAGAACATGCCGGACTTCCCTGGCGGACAAGCAGCTTTGATGCAGTATTTGGCTAAGAACATCAAATATCCTACTATCGCACAGGAAAACGGAACTCAAGGACGTGTAATCGTACAGTTCGTTGTCAACAGAGACGGTAGTATCGTAGATGCGAAAGTGGTACGTAGCGTTGATCCGTATCTGGATAAAGAAGCTCTCCGCGTGATTAACACCATGCCGAAATGGAAACCTGGTATGCAGCGTGGAAAACCGGTACGTGTTAAATTTACGGTTCCTGTAATGTTCAGATTGCAGTAATTTGTATACACTATAAATTAAGAGGCTGCTTTCGGCAGCCTCTTTTTATTCATTAATCTTTCTAATTCATCATGTTTACAGCTTCTCAACTACTCGATAAGATAAATAATTATATTTCTGAAATTCAGTTTACCCGGGAACCGAAAGGACTTTATGAACCGATTGAATACATCCTTTCACTGGGAGGGAAGCGGATACGACCAGTATTAATGTTGATGGCATATAACCTGTATCGGGAGGATGTTGCTTCTATATATGACCCTGCCGCTGCCATTGAAGTATATCATAATCACACTTTGTTACATGATGATTTAATGGACCGCTCAGATATGCGCCGGGGAAAACCGACCGTGCATAAAGTATGGAATGATAATACCGCTATTCTGTCGGGAGACGCCATGCTTATTCTGGCATTCCGCCTGATGACGGCTGCTCCGTCGGAGCACTTGAAGGAGGTCATGGAATTATTCGGTCTGACTACATTGGAGATTTGTGAGGGGCAACAGCTGGATATGGAATTTGAGTCTCGTGATAACGTCACGGAAGACGAATATATCGAAATGATACGCCTCAAAACGGCCGTGTTGCTTGCCGGCAGTTTGAAGATTGGTGCAATTCTGGCAGGAGCGACTGCCGAAGATGCTGAAAATCTATATAATTTTGGTATGCAGATAGGAGTTGCATTCCAGTTGCAGGATGATTTGCTTGATGTCTATGGTGACCCGGAAGTGTTCGGGAAGAAAATAGGCGGAGATATTCTTTGTAACAAAAAGACGTATATGTTGATAAAAGCTTTGAACCGCGCGGACGAAAAGCAACGGGAAGAATTGGACCGTTGGCTGAATGCGGACGATTGTCAGCCTGCCGAAAAAATAGAAGCGGTGACCGGACTGTATAATCAGTTGAATATACGTAATGTTTGCGAAAATAAAATGCGTGAATACTACACAAGTGCTATGGAAAGTCTGGCAGCAGTTGCCGTAGCCGAGGAACGGAAAAAAGAATTAAAGAACCTGGTGAAGCTGTTGATGTACCGTGAAATGTAGCTAAGTTCTTGAATAATATGCCATATAGAAGACTACCAAATACAGACCAAGCCAGAGTTCGGGCGCTGAAAGCAGCGGTCGAAAAGGGCGATTTGTATAGTGTCCGTGATTTGGCTATTTCATTGAAAACATTGTTCGAAGCACGCAATTTCCTGCAAAGGTTTGAAGCGGCGCAGATTTACTATACACAGTGTTATGACAATCAGGCGAAGGCCAGCCGCAAACATCAGGCTAATGTAAAAACGGCCCGTCTGTATATTTCCCACTTTATTCAGGTACTCAACCTGGCTGTACTGCGGGATGAAATTAAAACATCGCATAAAAATATGTACGGGTTGCCCGAAGCGAATGTAGTGCCCGACCTCTTGAGCGAAGCCGCTTTGGTGGAGTGGGGAAAGAAAATAATCGAAGGCGAACAGCAACGGACTGCCCAAGGTGGCATACCCATTTACAATCCGACCATTGCGCGCGTGAAAGTGCATTACGACATCTTCCTTGACAGCTATGAACGGCAGAAAAACCTTCAGGCACTAACCAATCGCAGCTTGGAAGAACTCGCTTCCATGCGTGGTCGTGCCGACGAATTAATTCTGGACATCTGGAATCAGGTGGAAACTAAATATCAGGACGTCACTCCGAATGAAGTCCGACTGGATAAATGCCGTGATTACGGATTGATCTATTATTACCGTTCCAGCGAAAAAGTAAAAGAAGAAAACGAACTGACATGCTGATAGATACCCATTCTCATCTTTTTTTAGAAGAATTTTCCGAAGATTTGCCACAGGTAATGGAACGTGCACGGAAAGCAGGCGTTTCCCATATTTTCATGCCCAATATTGACAGTATGACAATCGAACCAATGTTGTCTGTCTGCGCCGATTATCCGGACCTTTGTTATCCGATGATCGGTCTGCATCCGACTTCGGTCAACGAGACGTATGAGCGGGAACTGGCAATTGTACGTGAACGTCTGTCGGCCCCGAACAACTTCGTGGCAATCGGCGAAATAGGACTGGACCTTTATTGGGATAAAACCTTCCTGAACGAGCAACTGTTTGTCCTTGAAAAGCAGATCGAGTGGGCGCTTGAATACAATTTTCCTATTGTTATTCATTCCAGGGAGGCGTTCGATTATATATATAAGGTAATGAAAACCTATAAAAACACCCCATTGACCGGTATTTTTCATAGTTTCACCGGGACGCCCGATGAGGCGGCGAAGTTGTTGGAGTTTGAAGGGTTTATGCTGGGTATTAACGGAGTGGTCACTTTTAAAAAGTCAACTTTGCCGGACACTTTGCGGACAGTTCCCTTGGAGCGTATTGTGCTTGAAACCGATTCCCCCTATCTGACTCCCGTCCCAAATCGCGGAAAAAGGAATGAGAGCGCCAATGTGCGGGACACCTTTCTGAAAATAGCTGAGATTTATCAGATGAATCCGGAGTACGTTGCACAAGTCACTACCGAAAACGCGCTAAAAGTGTTTGTAATCCGCAAATAAGCTCCGAAAGGTTTTAAATTATATTAATTTGCAGTATTTATTCAAGATAAAAAACGGATAATGCTTTATGAAAAGAAAAAAAAGGATACATTTGTAGCTGAAAATGCGGGAAACCCATTGGGAGAGATGCTCGAGTGGTTGAAGAGGCACGCCTGGAAAGCGTGTATACGCCAAAAGTGTATCGCGGGTTCGAATCCCGCTCTCTCCGCAGGAAGTATAAACAAGAGACGATAAGTAAATACAATAATAATAATTTAATTAATTAATCTTAAAAATTAGACACACAATGAAAAAGTTATTTGCAATTGTTGCTGTGATTGGGGCCTTTACATTTGGCTCAATTCAACTTGCTCAGGCTCAAGACGCTCCTGCAGCAGAACAAACTGAACAACAAGCTGCTCCTGCTGCTGAAGCTACTACAGCTGCTGCTCCTGCTGCAGAAGAAGGTGGTATTCACAAGGAAATCAAAGTTAAATTCATCGAAGGTACTGCATCTTTCATGAGTTTGGTAGCAATCGCTTTGGTGATTGGTTTGGCATTCTGTATCGAACGTATCATCTATTTGAGCTTGGCTGAAATCAACACAAAGAAATTCATGGCATCTATCGAAGCTGCTTTGGAAAAAGGAGATGTTGAAGCTGCTAAAGACATTGCCCGTAACACTAGAGGTCCTGTTGCTTCTATCTACTACCAAGGTCTGATGAGAATCGATCAAGGTATCGATGTAGTTGAGAAGTCAGTTGTATCTTACGGTGGCGTACAGGCTGGTTACCTTGAAAAAGGATGTTCTTGGATCACACTGTTTATCGCAATGGCTCCGTCATTAGGATTCTTGGGTACTGTAGTAGGTATGGTTATGGCGTTCGATAAGATTCAGCAGCAGGGTGATATCTCTCCGACAGTTGTTGCCGGTGGTATGAAGGTTGCCTTGATTACTACTATCTTCGGTTTGGTTGTAGCTTTGATCCTTCAGGTATTCTATAACTACATCCTTGCTAAAATCGAAGCTCTTACAAGCGAAATGGAAGATTCTTCTATCTCTTTGCTTGACATGGTAATCAAATATGATCTGAAATACAAAAAATAATTTGAAATGAGTAAGTTAACATATAAGGCATCGTACTACGCACTGTATGCGATGTTTGCCATTATCCTCATCGTAATGGGTATCTTCTTCTTTGGAGGAGACGCTACGGGCGATGCAGTGATTCCGGGAGTAGATCCCGAAATGTGGCAGCCGGCTCAAACAGACGCCTTACTCTATTTGATGTATGCTTTGTTTGGTATCGCTATCGCAGCTACTGTGATTGCTGCCGTATTCCAATTTGGTGCAGCTTTAAAAGATAATCCGGCTTCTGCTATCAAATCTTTGCTTGGTTTGGTTCTTTTGGTTGTTGTTTTAATTATAGCTTGGGCTATGGGTAGCGGTACGCCGATGAATATCCCGGGTTATGAAGGTACAGATAACGTTTATTTCTGGCTGAAACTGACTGATATGTTCCTTTATTCTATTTACATTTTGTTGTTTGTGACTGTTGTTGCAATCATTGTGAGTGGTATAAAGAAAAAATTATCGTAATCAATTGAGGATACTCGATTAAATAAGTAATTAAAATGGCAAAAGGAAAAAGAAAAGTTCCTGATATTAACTCAAGTTCTACGGCGGATATCGCTTTCTTGTTGCTGATCTTCTTCTTGATTACGACATCAATGGATACGGACCGTGGTTTGGCAAGACTTTTGCCTCCACCACCCGAAGAACAGAATGATGATACTACCGATAAGATTAAAGAACGTAACATCCTGCAGGTTTATCTGAATAAAGATGATGCTTTGATGTGCGGAAATGATTATATCGGAGTTGATCAGTTGAGACAGAAAGCCAAAGAATTTATTGCTAACGTTAATAACGCAGAGAACATGCCGGAAAAGACACAAAAGAATGTGGAATTCTTCGGTACATATATGGTTAATGACAAGCACGTAATTTCTTTGCAGAACGACCGTGGATCTTCTTATCAGGCATATATTAGTGTGCAGAACGAATTGGTGGCTGCATATAATGAGTTGAGAGACGAGTTAGCAACAGAAAAATTCGGAGTTAAATACTCGGAGTTGAGTGACGAACAGCAAAAGGCAGTTCGTGAAATCTATCCGCAACGAATTTCTGAAGCAGAACCTAAAAAATACGGAGAAAAAAAGTAGTAAGTAATGGGAAAATTTAATAAGACTGGTAAACGTGAAATGCCGGCTTTGAATACTTCTTCATTGCCTGACCTTATCTTTACCTTGTTGTTCTTCTTTATGATTGTAACAACAATGCGTGAGGTAACATTAAAGGTGCAGTTTACACTTCCGCAAGGTACTGAACTCGAAAAACTGGAGAAGAAATCATTGGTGACATTCATTTATGTGGGCGAACCGACTCAGGAATATCGTGCGAAGATGGGTACTGAAAGCCGTATTCAGCTCAACGACAGCTATGCTGAAGTGGGCGAAGTACAGGACTTCATCTTCCAGGAACGTGCTAGTATGAGTGAGGGTGACGCTGCCAAAATGACTGTGTCTCTGAAAGTAGACCAGAAGACTAAAATGGGTATTGTTACTGACGTAAAAAATGCTCTTAGAAAGTCATACGCTTTGAAGATTAACTACTCAGCTACTAAACGTGGTGAGAAATAAATAGTTAATTTGATATATAAAAAAGGAGGGCTTCCAATTCTGAATTGGAAGCCCTCCTTTTTTTATTGGGAACAGTTTTTTTTATTTGTATATTTAGATTCTTCTTCAAATTTGGTGGTCATTTAACCAGTCGGTGCTATCTCCATTCCCCTCCTTCGGGAAGGAGGGGTGGCTGAAAGCCGGGGTGGTAGGTGGATACACAATGCTGATAATAATGGACTTACGCATTCACCTACCACCTCCCCCTACAGGTACTCCTCCTTCCTGAAGGAGGAGAGTTTTAGATACTGTCGACTTGTTAGTCAGCCTCTTATATTTGTTTTATTTTCTACTTGCTTTCAATATTCAACACACCCTTCGCCAATCCTTTTCCGGTAGCTTCCAGTGTGATCTTTCCCGGCTTGTCCGAAGAAGAAACGATTGCGGTCATCATTCCGCTGAATACCTTCATCTTCGGGGTCTGGAACGATTCGAGTGAAGCCGGGTTTCCGTTGGCTCCTGCGCGGTAAGTTCCTGCGCCTTTCACTTTGAAGCTGATAGTGTTATCCGCCAGCGGACAGAGATTACCGTCCTTGTCTACTACTCTGACGGTGACGAATGACAAGTCTTTTCCGTCGGCTTTGATTTGCGAGCGGTCCGCTATCAGTTCGATATGATGCGGTTTTCCTGCGGTATGCATTTCCTTTTCGGCAACGGGCTTGCCGTCTTTGTCGTAAGCGACCACTTTGACAGTCCCCGGTTCATATTTCGTATTCATCCACATCAGGCGGTAACGTTGCTGACGTTTGAGATTTGCTGTTGAAGCAGAGTCGGCACTGTTGTCAATCGTTACGGAGAGATCCTTGGTACGTTTGCCCTGGCTCTTACCGTTGATAAACAGCTCGGCAGACGGGTAGTTCGTGTAGACAAATACCGGGACTACTTCGCCTTCGTGTCCTTCCCAGTTCCAGTGCGGGAGGATGTGGAGAGTTTCCACGTCCTTGTTCCAGTGACTGCGGTAGAGGTAATAGCGGTCTTTGGGCAGTCCGGCAAGGTCGATGATACCGAACAGGGACGAGTGGCTGGGCCAGTCGGTGTAGTACGGTGTCGGTTCACCCAGATAATCGAAGCCGGTCCATACAAATTCCCCGATGCAGTAGGGGAGGTCTTCGTGCTGGATAAAGTCGTCTTCGGGCAGGTTAGACCAACCGCAATGCTCTACGTCGTATGACGAAGCCTGATGATCGGGATACTTCTGCATCGAACGTCGGGCGACAGGCAACTTGTACACGCCGCGCGAACTGACTGTGGAAGCTGTCTCACTCCCCAGGATAATCTGTTGCGGGAGCTTCTTGTAATTCGTCCGGTACTTGTGCGGACGGTAATTGAATCCGGCTACATCCATTACGGCAGCCATATTATTATTCACCACTGCGTCCGGAGCATCCATGCCTTGAGTGACGGGGCGGGTGGGATCTTCGCGGTGACAGATGTCTTGCAGGAAGCGGGACAACTTCGGTCCGCGGTCACCGTTCCACTGGTCGGGAACCTCGTTGCCGATGCACCACATCACGACACTGGGATTGTTGCGGAACTGGTGAATCAGGTTCACCAAGTCTTTTTCCGCCCATTCGTCAAATATCTTATGATAACCGTTCTGCAATTTGGCTGCTTTCCATTCGTCGAACGATTCGGACATAATCATCATACCCATTTCGTCGCACGCACGGATCAGTTCGGGAGCCGGCATATTGTGGGAAGTGCGGATAGCGTTACAACCCATATCTTTCAGGATGCGTATCTGGCGGCGTATCCCTGCTTCGTTGGCAATGCCGCCCAACGGGCCGAGGTCGTGATGATTGCACACACCTTTAAATGTGGTACGTTCACCGTTCAGATAGAATCCCTTGTTCGGGATGATTTCGATAGAACGGATACCGAAAGGCGTGGTATATTCGTCTTTCAGCGTATTGCCTTCATACACTTTGGATACTGCAGAATAGAGCGCCGGAGAATCGGGCGACCAGAGTGCAGGGTTGTCTACCACGAAATGTTGGTTGAATATTTTTTCGTCGTATTTCGTACCCTGTTGTTCGTCGGAAACTACCACTTTGCCGTCGGGAGCTTTCAGTTCGGTCACGATGCGATAGTCGGTGAACGCCTTGCCCGAAGGGATGTCGAGACGTGTTTTCAGGTTGACTCTGGCGAAATCCTTCTTTACGACAGGCGTGGTGAGCTGCGTCCCCCATGTCGGGATATGGGCGTCTTCGTTAATCACCAGATGAACGTTGCGGTACAGGCCTGCGCCCGGATACCAGCGTGAAGATTCGGTTTCGTTTTCCAGACGGACGGCCAAGGTGTTCTGTTCGCCCGCTTTTAAATAAGGAGTGGCGTCGATGTGGAACGAATTGTAGCCGTAAGGCCAGAAGCCGGCTTCCTGTCCGTTGATGTAGACACGGGCGTGGCTCATGGCGCCGTCGAAGATGAGGGTTGCTTTCTTGCCGGAAGAAAATGCCGGGGCTTCAAAGTTCAGGCGATACCAGCCTACACCGACAAAGGGAAGTCCGCCCGTGCGTCCTGCGTGTTCCAGTGCTTCCTTCTGCCCGTCCTGGGTGATAGCGACTTTCTGTTTGTCATTTTCGATACTGAAAGGACCGTAGATAGCCCAGTCGTGCGGGACGGTGACGGATTGCCATTTGGTGTCGTCGTACGTCTGCTGACTGAAGTCCTTGCTGTCTTCTCGTGTAAACTTCCAGCCTTTTTCAAAGGTCTGTTCCGTACGCACTTGCGCGAGAGCTAATGCTGGTAGAGCTACTAATAGAGCTGCTGCGATTTTAAGATGTTTATTCATAAATATAGGGGGTAAAGATTGTTTTTCATTTCTGTTTTGAGCTATGTGTTGTCTTTGGCTTCGTCTTCGGGTTTTACTTGCATTTCGTCTTTCGGATTCAGACTGCTGCCGCAGTATTTGCAAAACCCGGCATTGTCCTCGTGTCCGGAGCGGTGGCAGTGGGGGCATTCCTTGTCCCTTCTGCGTTTATAGTCTTTCATCATGGAGGCCGAAACGATTCCTGTCGGTACGGCGATGATCGTATAGCCGATAAGCATCACGCAGGCGGAAAGAAACTTTCCGAATCCGGTGACCGGGGTGATGTCACCATAGCCTACGGTGGTCATGGTGACGATTGCCCAGTAGATACTGTTCGGGATGTTGTTGAACTGGGAATCGGGCTGCGTGCCCTCTATCATGTACATCAACGTTCCGATCGAAGTCACCAGAATGACGACGAACAGGAAAAAGACGGCTATCTTCTTGCTGCTTTCGCGCAGGGCGGTGAGTAGCCGTTCGCCTTCGTTCAGGAAGTTGAACAGCTTGAATACACGGAATACGCGTATCAGACGGAAAGCGCGGATGATGAGCAGGTAACGTGCGCCGGGGAAAAGCAGGCCGATATAGAGCGGGAGGGTAGCCAGCAGGTCTACAATGCCGAAGAAACTGAATATGTATTTCCGTGGGCGGGGCGAACAGTAAATGCGTGTCAGGTATTCGAAAGTGAAGAAAGCGGTGAAAAGATATTCCATAATGACAAACGGAGTCGTCAGGTAGGAGGGGATGCTTTTCAGGCTTTCGATGATAACGAGCAATACACTGACCAGAATACAACCGATAAGAACCACGTCGAACAACTTCCCCGCAGGGGTGTCCGATTCGAAGATGATGACGTATAGTTTTCGTTTCAACTTCTCGTCATGCAGGAAATCGCGGATTCTTTCTTTCAGTTTCATATATGTATTCAGTTTCATATATGTATAATGGTAAATAATAAATTAAGGAACTCACTTCTAGAAGTCGGTGCTATCCAGATTCTCCTCCTTCGGGAAGGAGGAGTCCCCGTAGGGGGAGGTGGTAGGTGAATGCGTAAGTCAGTTATTATCAGCATTGTGTATCCACCTACCACCCCGGCTTTCAGCCACCCCTCCTTCCCCGAAGGAGGGGAATTGGAGATACTCTCGCCTTTTGGGGGATGCCTTCGCTTTCTGGGGAGATGCCCTCTCCTTTGTTGAAGCCCCTTTCTCCTTTTATAATATCCTTAATTAGTTTCTTTATCATTCCGTATATTAATTTATATCATTAATCAATCACCCAATGCTTATTGTAAGCAACAGTCTTTTTGGGATCATAATGCATTCCCTCTTGTGTGGGGATATGGAGGACATAGCTCTTTCCGCTTCTGTTCTTTAGAGACGTTTCGCGCAGCCAGGGATTCGCATCCCGGAGTTGCGCGTAGGTGATACCTTGTTTTTTGGCATACTCGCTCAAGTCGTTGATAGGTGTAGATACGGTCACCTCTTTATAAGGAATAGGCGGGTAGAGATGTTCTCTTTTCAGCAGGAACCCGTAACGTTGGGGATTGCTGAAAATCTCTTTAGCTGCCAGCAACCGGAACATGTAGCGGGAAGTTTCTTCTACCAGCCACAAGTCCATGGCATGGCTTGCCAACTGTTTTTCGAGTTGGGAGGAGATGCGCGCCTGTCCTGCGTTGTAAGCGGCGGAGACTGCTATCCAGTCGCCATATTTGGCATATGCCTGTTTGAAATATTTGCAGGCAGCTACGGTAGCTTTCTCGATATGATAGCGTTCGTCCACATTCTCGTTCACTTCCAGTCCGAACTCGCGTCCCGTGGTGGGCATAAACTGCCATAGTCCGGCTGCACCTGCCGGAGAGCGGGCGATACTGTTCAGGTTACTTTCGATCACCATTAGATATTTGAAATCATCGGGGATACCGTTTGCTTTCAGTATCGGTTCGATGATAGGGAAGTATCGGTTGGCACGCTTAATCAGAAGCATGGTGGTGGAGTGCATATAAGTGAAAGCCAATATCTCGCGGTCCATTCGTTCGCGGCGGTCGTAGCGGCGGAGGTCAATCGTTTCACCGTCAAAGGTAACCTGGGCGGGTACGGTGGGCGAAGTGACGCAATAGGGCACTTCCGACTTGGCGGAATGTTGTTCGTTGACTTGGCTGCTGCCTATCAATGTAGGAATGGTGGCACCAATACAAAACACTAAGATAAGTGTAAGGATATAATTGATTTTAATCTGTTTCTTCATTTCAATTCATCATTTAATTAATAAGTAAACCTTGAGCCTGACGCGATCACGCCGCAAGGAGGAAACCTTATTCCGGCGCTACGCCGGCGGCAGTGGTTGGCAGCCTCTGCAATAGTAGATGCTGCCGCCCAGATAATTCTCTTTCACAATGGTTTCTCCGCAACGGGGGCAAGCCATGCCTGCGGTATCTTTTGAGAGACAGGCAACGTATTTGCCGTTCGCTCCGAACAAGTCGCTTTCCGTGCTTCGCCCGCCTAGGTGGTAGATGTCATTCATCGTCTCTTTTATCTGATAGAACAAATTTTCGCGCTCTTTGTCTGTCAGTCCGCTTATTTTTTTCTTCGGGTGGATATGTGTATGGTAAAGGATATCCTGCAAAACACCGTTGCCGAGTCCGGGAATCGTCTGTTCGGTGGCAAGGAAAGCTTTGGCGGATTTCTTCTGTGCGCTGTCGGCATTGATAAGTCCGAGGAAATATTCCGGGCTGAAACCGTCGGACATGACCTGTGGCTTGCTTCTCGCTGTCAGGTAATAATTGGAGAGCACTCCGTCGGCAGCGTCCTTGTCATAACACATCAGTCCGCCGTACATTCTCACGGAGGCAACGAGGCAACTTTCGTCCTCGAAGGCGATGAGCAGTTGATGTTTGGCGGGTAACTTGGAACCCGGAGCCAGATAGCGCAGGTTCACGCCGTCCGTCAAGATGAGAACCTTGTCTCCTATGGTGATCTCCACCATGCCGCCCTGTGACTGTGCGTGGTCTATCGTCTTGCCGGACAGCTGTTCAGCATACTCCTCGGAACTGCCTGTGAACCAGGCAAACTTGTGAGGACTGAACTGCGTGTACACGTCCGTTATCTTTTTTCCTCTGACCGTTTCGTTCAGTTGCCGGCAGAGAATGCGGGCTTCGGGGGCTTCTATCATCTCGTTTTTCCTTTCAATGTTTACGTCTTCCTTGCAAAGATAACTTCATTTTGTTTTTTTCAAAGAACTTTTCCTGCATTTTATACGTTTTTCTAGTAGAGTTAAAAACATACAATAGAATCAAGATGAATATAGCAATGACCGGAGCTACCGGATATATAGGTAAACATCTTTCCAGCTATCTGACTGAAAAGGGCGGACATCGGGTGATTCCTCTGGGAAGGTCGATGTTTCGCGAAGGTATGTCCGGACTGTTGATTCAAACGCTGGCGCATTGCGATGTAGTCATTAATCTGGCAGGCGCACCTATCAACAAGCGTTGGACACCGGAATATAAACAGGAGCTTTTCAATAGCCGTATCGTCGTCACCCACCGCATCGTCCGTGCGCTGAATGCCGTCAAGACGAAACCGAAGCTGATGATTTCGGCTTCCGCCGTAGGTTATTACCCTCCCGAAGTGGAGGCGGACGAATACACCCGTACCCGTGGGGAAGGCTTCCTGTCCGACCTTTGCTATGCGTGGGAGAAAGAGGCGAAACGCTGTCCCGAACCTACACGGCTCGTCATTACCCGCTTTGGTGTCGTGCTCTCTCCCGACGGGGGAGCGATGCAGCAGATGTTACGCCCGTTGCAGGCTACGAAGGTGGCTACCGCTATCGGTCCCGGTACCCAGTCCTTCCCGTGGATAGCACTGCACGATCTTTGCCGTGCCATGGAGTTTTTTATCGGGCATGAGGAGACGCAAGGTGTGTTCAATCTGGTTGCCCCGCAACAGATCTCGCAATACGATTTTACTCACGAAATGGGTAAAGCCTATCAGGCATGGACGACGATTGTTGCTCCGCAACGTGCTTTCCGTATCTTCTATGGCGAGGCGGCTTCGTTTCTCACAGCCGGTCAGAAAGTCCGTCCCACACGTCTGCTGGAAGCCGGTTTCCGCTTTTCCGTCCCCAACGTGGAACGTCTTTTCAAAGGAACCGACCATACCACCGTCAAGATACTTGACCTGAAGCGATACATGGGACTTTGGTACGAGATTGCCCGTTACGAAAACCGTTTCGAGCATGGACTTGTCGATGTGACCGCCACTTACACGCTCCGTCCCGACGGCCTGATTCGCGTAGAGAACCGGGGATGCAAACGTAATTCCCCTTATGATATTTGCAAGACCGCCAACGGGCACGCCAAGATTCCCGACCCCGCGCAGCCGGGCAAACTGAAAGTCTCTTTCTTCCTCAACTTCTACTCGGACTATTACGTGCTCGAACTGGATGAGGAGAATTACAACTACGCCCTCGTAGGCAGTAGCACCGACAAATATCTCTGGATACTGAGCCGGACTCCGCAACTGCCGGAGGATATAAAGAAAAAACTCGTCACCGCCGCCGAACGCCGCGGATACGATACCAACCGGTTGCAATGGATTGAGCAATTCTAAAGGCTACCAGCCTGACTGCGACACGCCGTGCAACCGGAAAACAGGATTATGGATTACAAAAACAAGATTATGGAGTACGAAATTATTCATCAGCCCGAACAGAATTTGTTCAAGACAGAAGTGGACGGCCGCACCGCCTTTGTACAATATCGCCTTTTAGGTGATTCGCTCGATATTATCCACACGATTGTACCCCGTCCCATAGAGGGGCGCGGAATAGCCGCCGCATTGGTGAAAGCTGCCTATGACTATGCACTGGCCAACGGTATGAAGCCGAAAGCTACCTGCTCGTATGCGGTAAGGTGGTTGGAGCGCCACCCGGAACTGGATAAAGGATAAAAGGATATGAATATGATGTGCGTTCCGAGTGGCAACTATATAGAGAACTGGTTGTGATGTTGTTACAACTTGAATGAGAACAGTTCAAGTAGTTCTTCTTTTTTCAAAGGCTTTGTCAGAAATGCATTGCAACCTGCTTCCATGGCGCTTACCCTGTCAGCATCGAAGGCATTGGCGGTAAGTGCGATAATGGGGATGATAGGATTCAGCTCCCTGATTTTCCGTGTCGCTTCCAAACCTCCCATAATCGGCATTTTCATATCCATAAGGACGATGTCGAACTCTTCATCGCGTACTTTTTCCACCGCTTCCACTCCGTTCACCACACGGGTGATCTGGTATTCCTTGAGGATATGTTTCACTAACGAGTAATTGCTGTCGTTATCTTCGGCAATCAGTATTTGCAGGTCTTTTCCGTTTATACCTTTTAAAGATATGGAGTGGTTCAAAGAAACTGTCTCTTGTGTCTGTGTTGGTTGTGGCGTTGCTTTCGGATCGATGTTTTCCTGCATACTTACATCACATGGAATCCATGCCCAGAAAGTGGAACCGACACCGGGCGTGGAAGTAAATCCTATTTCTCCTCCTGCGCCTTCGATAATTGCCCGCGAAATGGCTAATCCGAGTCCTGTTCCCTGTGCGAATTCATTGAGTTTCTGGAATCGTCCGAACACCCTGTTCTGCACCTCATACGGAATGCCGACACCCGAATCTTCGACATAGACCTTGATTCCTCCGTTTTCGAGACTGTATCCCATTTTGATATGTCCGCTATGCGTACATTTCACAGCATTGGTAAGGAAATTCATCCAGACCTGTTTGAGGCGGTTTCTGTCCAGGAATATCCAGCAATCCGGACCGGAATTGCCGAGGATGAACTCTACCTCCGGATTAGTGATCTTCGGTTGGATCATTGTATAAAGCTCACCGGATACTTTTGCCAGATTGAACTTTTCCCTCTTGCGTTCGAGGATGCCCGACTCGATTTTGGAAAGGTCGAGAATATCATTAATCAACCGTAACAGCAGGTCGTTGTTCGATTCGATAATCTCCATGTATTCCGCCTTTTCTTCGGGGTCGTCACAATTTACCATGAGGCCGGAAAAACCGACAATGGCATTCAACGGGGTACGTATCTCATGGCTCATATTGGCCAGGAAGGCTGATTTGAGGCGGTCGGAAAGTTCGGCTTTGTCTTTCAATATCTTTAGCTCTTGTGCCATTTTCTCCCACTTCGTATTGTTGAAGCCGATGCCTGTGTAACGGATTATTTTTCCTCTTTTGTCTCTTTCCACTTGAATGCCGGTGATGATTAAGGTCTGCCATTCCTTATTCCATTTCGTTTTGGAACGGTACTGGAAATTGAATTCTTGCTCTTTTCCTTCTATCATTCCCTCGAAATATTTGCGTACAAGTTCCCGGTCGTCCGGGTGGGCAGCGCTCAAATATTGGTCGACATCAATCGGAGTTTCAGGGTGATAGTCGTTGACGGGATCATTGAATGCGGTGAACTTCCGGCCTGTCACATCGAAATCCCAGTAAGACATACCGACGGTCTTGAACGTAAGCTCCATTTTATAATTTCTCTCTTTAAGCTCCTCGTTCAGGCGGTGGAGCTTGGAGATATTCTGTCGGAAGCCGGTGAAGCGTATGGTGTTTCCATTCTCGTCCTGTTCGAAAGGAACGCCGATGACATTGCAATATTGCCAGGTTTCATCGTATTTTGTTTGCATGCGGCAAGTGAAGTTGACGGTTTCGTTTTCGCCCGACAACATAGATTGGATGGCGTCGAAATAGGTAGAGCGGTCGTCAGGGTGTACGACACTTTCAAATTCTTTGAGAGTAACAAGCCTGTTGGGGGCATAGTCGTTGATCGGATCATTGTAGGACTCGAACTTCTGTGTGGATACGTCGAAGTCCCAATGTACGATATTGCTCACCTGCATGGCCAGCTCGCGCTTTGTTGTCAGGTCTTGTGTCTTTTTCAACATTTGCACTTTATCCGTTACATCCAGTTGTGTGCCGACAATCAGGAGCTTTCCCCGGTGTTCGGAGGATAAGCGCATCCGGCTTTCGTAATGGCGGTATTGCCTTTCTTCCTTGTTATAAAAACGCAGGGTGGTGTGCACCTGTTGCGTTTCCTTGTTTATCAGTTGAGCGAACAGTTGCATTAACTGTATACGGTCTTGCGGATGCAGGATACTTTGCATCTGCTCCAAAGACATTTCTTCTTTTGCTAGCGCGTTTCCGTGCAATGTGCTGAATGTCTTTTTATGCACATTATATACCCATGAAGCCATGTTGGCAGCTTCCATAGCCATTTCCAGATTCTTCTTGCTTTCTTCCGTGCGAAATTCTATTTCCTTGGCACTGGTCACGTCATTAGAAAGCAATATATGGCCGATGATAGTACCTTTATCGTCTAATACCGGAACTACTTGGGCTTCATAAATTATAGAGTTTTTATTTTGGCTGCAGAAATAGGCATCGCTGTTGATACGGTCGAAGTCATACTCAAATTCTAAAGTGACATCCTCACCTCTCTGTATCTTGGATTTTAATTCCTTGTCCATATAAGGACTGTTAAAAAGATTGACTTTACCTATGACTGTTGTACGGTCACTGACTCCATACATTTTCAATGCCTTATCGTTGATTTTACGTAGGATACCATTAGCATCATAAACTTCGATACTTATTGGCAGACTGGCGTAGATGTTTTCTGTAAACAGCAGTTGGTCTTGTGTCAATCCGGCCGCTCCATTTTCTGAAGACATATTCTCATCCTTAGAAGAAAGTGAATTGCTTTGTTTCATTTGTTTCCTATTTTTATCCGTAATCAGGACTGAACTGTTATTTTTATGATTTGCTGTATTGTTTTACAATCCTAATGACAGAATATACGTTTACAAATGTATAATAAAAAACCGATAAGAAGAAATAATGCATGATAAAAAGGAAAATCTGAACAATCCTTGTTGTTTAATTGTGGATAACGGATTGTTAGAAACGGTGTGCTTTCGTTTTTACTTATTTCTTCCACCTTTTCAATTGCGGAAAGAATTCTTTCATGGTGGCGCGTGCTTCATCGATCGTGTACTTTACTTTCGAATCTTTGTTGAACTCGTCGAGATACTTTAGGTTAAACTCGATCATTTCGTCCATTGTACAGTCTTTGGTGAAGTGCCCGTTCTTGTAGCAATACAGGCAGTAATTTTGGTTTTTGCTACCGTCCGCTTCTGTTCCGAATGTAGATTCGTCGATCGGCATGGCACAACACTGGCAAATTTTCTGTTCCATTTTTTAGTTCTTTAGTTGGTTAAGGGAATGATAGACAGATCTCTTGTCTCTGTGGACAAATATAGAGTTTTTTCCCGAAAATAGTGTTATCCTATCTTGCTCTTTTTAGCTTTTGTTTTTTACGGGCAGGCGTTTCCATAACCGGCGGGGGATCAGTCGCCAGAAGAAAACGAGCACGCGGTAACGTCCGTCGATGATTACCGTCCGGCGTTTGCGGTTCAGGGCACGGGTAATGGCTTGCCCCACTTTGTCTGCTTTCATTAGCATCGGGTAGTGTTTACCGTCACCTAGTAGGGCGGTGGCAACGAATCCGGGACGGATATCGGTGAAGCGGATATTTAGTTTTTGCAGGTGGGAGAGTTGTTCGAGAGCATCGATATAGGTATTCTGGAAACGTTTCGTGGCGGAGTAGGCAGGAGCTATACCCAAACCTTTGGTTCCTGCGATAGAACTGATAACGGCAAGGTGTCCGCCGCCATGCTGCTTGAAGTAATCGAAGGCAGTGTCCACCATGCGGGTAAATCCTTCGACGTTGGTACGTGCGGTGTTCAGTTCTATGTCGATATCCAGTTCCGGGTTCTGGAAACCGATGCCGGAGCTGAGGAGGAAGAGGTCCATGCCGCCTAGTTTGCGGATAAGGGTGTTCAGTTTTTCCGCAGCGTCTGCCTGGGTGACGTCCAGTGACTGGATCTTTATTTGTTCCGGTGCAATGCGTTGGAAGTCTTCGAGTGCCGGTTGACGCCTGCCGGCTATTCCGATTTGCCAGCCTTCTCTCAAAAGATTTTTGGCTACTTCTTGTCCGATGCCGGAGGTGGCTCCTATGATTATGGCTCTTTTCATAATGGTATATGGCTGAATGGGTGATGTATTTATAGGTTTAGTAAATGACGTATGGCGGCCCAAGGGGAGTAGAATATCATTCTCGGTCCGGCGAAGCGCATGGTTTGCCGCATCCGTTCACGCATGACAGGTTTGTAGCAGTGTACGGTACATTTCTTGCACGAACTCTTTTTCTCACCGAACGGGCAACGGTCGAGACGGGCGTGTGCATAGCGCAGCAGTTCTTCGCAGTCGGGGCAAAGAACGGTATTCTTTTCTTTTTTCCGACAGTAGAGGCGTATCATCAGCTCTACTGTTTCCTTTTCGCGTGCAATACGGTTTTTCTTCATTTTATCCGGTTTTGTAGATCGGGTTCACAAAGATAATGTATCTTTGCGGCATGAAAAAGTTATTGTGCCCGCAATGTAAAATTGCTGCTATGTATGTGAAGAATGAACAAGGGGAAAGACTGTTGGTATATGTACTCGAAAATGGTGAAGTCGTGCCTAAATACCCGGAGGATTCTATGGAAGGCTTCGACCTGACGGAGGTGTTCTGTCTGGGATGTTCGTGGCACGGGTCGCCTAAGCGGCTGGTGAAACGGTAGGTTTTCCGTTATGATAAGCGTTCCTCGTTTTTTGATTTACGTCAATAAAAGAGGAAGGTGAATCCGGATTTTATTCATGGGATTTTCCGTATCTTTGCGCGCAATTTTAGAACATAGACGTATGGCAACTTCTAAAGAGATGACGGCAGGGCCGGCATTACCGTTGATTTTAAAGTTTACACTGCCGCTTTTGCTTGGCAATCTGCTGCAACAAACGTACTCGCTTGTCGATGCGGCAATCGTTGGAAAGTTTCTGGGTATTAATGCGTTGGCTTCGGTAGGGGCCAGCACATCGGTGGTATTCCTTATCTTGGGGTTCTGCAACGGATGTTGCGGAGGGTTCGGTATTCCCGTGGCACAGAAGTTTGGAGCGAGGGATTATAGCACGATGCGCAGTTACATATCCGTCAGTCTGAAGCTCTCTGTGGTGATGTCTGTCACTATCGCTATTGTTACCAGTATCTTGTGTGCGGATATTCTTCAGATGATGCGTACACCGGAGAATATATTCGAAGGGGCGTATGCTTATCTGCTTGTCACGTTTATCGGGGTACCTTTTACTTTTTTCTATAATCTTCTTTCGAGCATTATCCGCGCGTTGGGGGATAGCAAGACGCCTTTCTGGTTTCTGCTCCTCTCTACGGTGTTGAACATTGTGCTCGATTTGTTTTGTATTTTGGTGCTCGGCTGGGGAGTGGCGGGAGCTGCCATTGCTACGGTTATCTCACAGGGACTTTCGGCTGTGCTCTGTTATATTTATATGTATCGTAAGTTTGACATTTTGCAGAGTACTCCGAAGGAACGGCGGTTCCAGTCGAAGCTGGCTAAGACGTTGCTTTATATCGGTGTGCCAATGGGATTGCAGTTTTCCATTACGGCTATCGGTAGTATCATGCTTCAGAGCGCAAACAATGCGTTGGGTACGGCTTGTGTGGCTGCCTTTACTTCGGCGATGCGTATCAAGATGTTCTTTATCTGTACGTTCGAGAGTCTGGGAATCGCTATGGCTACTTATAGCGGACAGAATTACGGTGCGGGCAAACCGGAACGTATCTGGCTGGGGATTAAGGCAAGCGTCTTGATGATGATTATCTATGCGGCGTTTACTTTCGTGCTCCTGATGTCGGGAGCTAAATACTTTGCCTTGATTTTTGTAGATCCCTCGGAAACGGAGATTTTACTGGATACGGAACTTTTCCTTCATATTTCCTGTATGTTCTTCCCTGTGCTTGGATTGTTGTGCGTCTTGCGTTATACCATTCAAGGAGTGGGTTTTACGAATCTTGCTATGTTTTCCGGAGTGGCGGAGATGATTGCCCGTATTCTCGTCAGCCTTTATGCGGTTCCTGCTTTCGGTTTTCTGGCTGTCTGCTACGGCGACCCGTTGGCTTGGATAGCCGCGGACTTGTTCCTTGTTCCTGCTTTTATCTATGTCTACAAGAGGTTGAAGAAGCAGGTGCTTACAAACGCTTCGGTTACGCAAGCGGTGGCATAGGGGTTGCCGGCTTGCGCAACCGGAGAGAGGTTAGTCTTGTATCGGATATAGCGGGTTGCCGCTTTCGTCTACTTCAGTCCATTCTTTTACACTTACATTGGCGAATGTTAAGGAGTTTTCGTCAATGATCGCCCGGAAAAGATATGAGTTTCCTGCCGCTAGCAGACTGTTGGGGGGAGTAAGCGGAGTGGTGTAGGTGCGTGAGAAACTTTCTCCGTTGACCAGTAATTCCAGTGTTAAAGTCATGGGTAAGGAACTTTTCACAGGCAACATGGTATATTGTACGGTAAAGTCATTGATTCCCATGATAGCGGCCTTGTCATAAGTTGTTTCCGAAGTGATGATTCCGGTAGACAAATCCATGACTGCGCCCGGTTTCGGCGGAGTGATAGAGGCGGAGATAATCTTGTTGAGAGTTATATTGGCACCTCCCGACAAGGCGACTACTATTTGCGTAGCTGCGTGCTGGTAGGTGATCGGAATGTTGATCTGGGAGTTTGTCACGTCTTGGTGCGTAGCGTGCCACCAGAGATAGTCTACTCCATTGGATAAAGGGGCGGATATCCCGTTGGTAAAGGTCGGGGCGGGATTCTTGGAATTGCAGGAAACGGCATAGAAATTATAGATGTTGTTGCTAAGATACATTTTATATCCGTTGTTGCCTGCCAGTACGCCGGGAGAGGAGGTGATGTATGTACCTTCGGCAATAGGATCTCCGGTGATTATGTTCGAGGTATTGGACAGGTAAGCACACAACCAACTTTGTAATCCCTTGCCCATAGGCGACATGGCGCGGGTGATGTTTCTTCCTTCTACGGATGCGCTGAAAGTAACTAAAGTACCCTCTTTGGAAGGATTGCCGTTGTCGTTGCCACTGTCATTGCCGGACGGGTGGCCATTACCGTTTTCTTCGTTAGGATCGGCGAGGTCGATATAAATGTTGTTTTTGGAGCAGGCTCCTAATAGCAGCATGGCTAATGCAGATACAGCCAGGCACTTTGTAATTCGAAATTTAATACTCATAGTCAGGTTCTTTTTGAAAGTTAATAGTTACACCTATATACATTTCAAAAAGGTTTTGGTTCATGGCATAAGAGTCTTTTTCTTAAAAATCAGGCTCTTTCTGTATGCAGATGATGTCTCCGTAAATGGGGTGACGGAATTCTATGTATTCGGCATGAAGATATAGCCTGTCTGCTTTCTTTCCGTAGAGCTCGTCGCCTAGAATGGGGCAATTCAGACCTTTCGGGTGGGCGGCGTGTACACGTAGTTGATGAGTGCGTCCGGTCAACGGGCAGAAAGCGATACGGGTATGTTTCTCTGAGTTTGTGATGATCTGATACTCTGTGATAGCTTCCTTCCCATGTTCTTCGTCAACGCTCTGGCACGGTCGGTCGAGAGGGTTCGGACAGAGAGGAAGCTCGATTCTTCCTGCCTTTCCGGTTGTACTTATTACTTCTGTTGCTCTTACCTTTTCTGTTTTTCTTGTGTTTCCTGTTGTTTGATTTGTTGTTTCTTCGGTTTCTGTTATGCACCCGTCCAGTAAGGCGATATATCGTTTTTTTATACTTCTGTTCTCAAATTGCGCCTGTAAATGTTGATGTACTTCTTTTGTCTTGGCAACAAGCAGTAACCCCGAAGTCGCCATATCGAGTCGGTGTACGATCATCGGTCCGGTTGCGTCCGGATACTTTTCTTTCAGGCGGTGATAAACGGAATCCATATCCTCCTCCTTTCCCGGCACGGATAACATTCCGGACGGTTTGTTGACTACCACCAGCCATTCATCCTCAAACACGATTTCCAGTTCCGTGTCTTTATGCGTATTGCTTAATAGCGGATTTTCGTCTACCTCCAGTCCCTGTAACATATGTTGTAGAATCGGCTCGCACTTCCCTTTACAGGAAGGATAGTAATATCCATGACGCCGGATTTCGTTTTTGGGAGAGTCCCCCCACCAAAATTCAGCCATTGCCAATGGCTTTAGATGATGAAGATAAGCATATTGCAGTAGCTTGGGTAATGCACATTCACCCGCACCGCCGGGAGGTACTTTCTGAACAGTCTGCTCAAAAATAGTACATAAGTCTTTCACTTCTCCTTTCGCGTTCAACATCCGGAACTGCCCGAATAACTTTTGTTGCAAAGCCGCCGAACGTTCTTTCCGTTCTGTTTTCAGGCTTTCTATGTCCGTCTTGAAACGGTTAACTTCGGTTTCAAGTTCTTCCAACCGTTTTTTCCATTCCTTCTCTTTCCGTTTGTATTCAGCTTTTTGATATTGACTTTCCCGAATCAAGACGGCTTGTTCTTCTTCGGAAAGTCCGGGCGAGGACTGACGGCGGATTTCTCTGGCTTCCTTTGCGGCTTTTAACTCTGCTTTGGCTTGACTCAACTCCGCTTTGGCCTGTTCCGTTTCTTTCTTCCACCTTTCTTTTGCATCCAGATAGGGACGGCTGTTTTCTAATTCATTGATGCGGATATTGATAGCGGAGATCTGTTCTTCCTCTATTTTGAAGAATCCTTGTGGTTGGAGCAAGTCATAAACAGGAGGAACAAAATAAGTATGCAGATTCTTCCCTGCCAGATTGCCGGAAAAGGCTGCCAGGTAACCGATTCCGCCTTCTTCGTCTTTATCGGTACTTTCTCCCGTTTCTTTTTCCCTCCCTTTTCTTGTCCTTTTTCCTGTCTCTTGTACAATCAATACCCCGAACATCTTTCCAAGCGTCAATTCTTCCTGCCATTCCTTCCGGCTTGAAATATACTCTTTCACTTCTTCCGCCGCTAATACGCACAACGGATGCGGCGTATAGTGGAAAGGATAAGTGAATTTCTCCGGTAGCGCAATATGAGAAACGCTCTTCTTGAAAAAATGTATCATCGGTTTATATATGAATGTGATTATCGGTGCAAAAGTAAAGTAAATCCGCGAATTTTGTTCTATATTTGTTCTGGAGTTTAAATGAAATAAAATGAATGTTTGAATGAAATGGATAAGATAGAGGAAAAACCGAAACTAGCTTTTGTAGGCAACAGTCATATAGCGTTCTGGGCATTGAATATCTATTTTCCGCAATGGGAATGCCTGAACTATGGTGTGCCCGGTGAGGGATTGGCTTATGTCGAAGCGTTTGATGTGGACACATCGGATTGCCGGGTAGTTATTCAGTTCGGAAGTAATGACATCTATCAGTTGAACGATGAAAATGTGGACGGCTATGTAGAACGGTATGTAAAAGCAGTGTTGGCTGTTCCTTCCCGGCAGACTTACTTATTCTGTATCTTCCCACGCAATGATTACGATGATTACAGTACGTCGGTGAATAAATTCATCTGTATGCTTAATCAGAAAATACACAGGAAACTGGAGGGAACGGACATTATCTATCTGGATGTGTTCGACCGTTTATTGCAGGACGGAAGGCTGAATCCCGAACTCACTATTGACGATCTGCATCTGAACGGAAAAGGGTACAGTATCTTGTCGGAAGCCTTGAGGCGAACCTTGGAACAACCTTTGAAACAAGCCCCTGATTTGTAAACTATCCCCGACTTCTTTTGTTCCTGCTTTTATTGCGTAAATTAATGGCATATCAGTTTATTTTTTCTATTTTTGTCCCCGATTAACATTTATAATAACCCCCATAAAGCGATAAGACTATGGAAAAAGTAATTATCAATTCGTACGAAGAATTCGAAAAGCTAGTAGGACAACAAATAGGTGTTTCAGATTATGTGGAACTCTCACAGGAACGCATCAACCTTTTTGCAGATGCAACACTGGATCATCAATGGATTCATGTGGATACGGAACGTGCCAAAGTAGACAGCCCTTATCACAGCACGATTGCTCACGGCTATCTGACATTATCCATGCTTCCTTACCTGTGGAATCAGATTATCCAGGTGAATAACCTGAAAATGATGATTAACTACGGCATGGACAAAATGAAATTCGGTCAGGCTGTGTTGTCAGGACAAAGCATCCGTCTGGTGACTACCCTTCATTCATTGACCAACTTGCGTGGTGTGGCAAAGGCTGAAATCAAGTTTGCTATTGAAATCAAAGACCAGCCCAAAAAGGCTCTTGAAGGAATTGCCGTATTCTTGTACTATTTCAATTGATTTAATTCATAACGACATAAGAGAGAAGCTGTTTTCCGTAGCGGGAGACAGCTTCTTGTTTTTTTGTTCGTTATTTTTTTGCTTTCATCGCCTTTAGGGTATTTCTGCGTACAGCACGAATGGCGGGATTCAATAATTCGGGTTCCATGATTTCCAGCATTGTGCGTAGTTCCTGTTGCAGTTCGGGAATGGAACAGGTCAGTTGATAGGCAAGTTTTATGCAAAGAGATTGTACACCGCCCGGTTCATGTCGGCTTATGACACGCTCCAGGCAGAAATCGAGGAAATCCATTCGTGGCGGATTGGCTGCCGGTTGCTGGCTGAGCAGGTTCAGGAGCATCCTTCGTTTTCCTGAGTGCGGACAGGTCATTGCCGCGTCAATCAGTTCGTTTTGTCGCCGGCTCAACCATTCTACATCCTCCTTTGAGAAATGCGTACAAACCCACAGTGCCTGATAAGAGACAATATCGTCCTCATCAAAGATAAATTGATAGACTTCTTCTCTGAGTTGTTCGTCATCTTGTATAAAGTGAAGTATTTCTCTAATATCTTCAATATGCACACGTTCGGATAATCTCGCACGTAGGTTCATGTAACTTTCTTTTTGAGGGTTAACCTTTACTCTTACTTTTTTCGACAGTTGCTTCTTTCAGCTGCAAATGCAGGATCGGATAAGGTTTTCCCATACCGTCCGTTTCGTCCCTTCCGATGATTTGGAATCCCATGTGAAGATAGAAGCTGAGTGCTTTTTCATTCTGTTCGTTTACGTCCACCTTATCCAACTGCTTTTTCCGAGTAGCGTATTCCAGTAATCGCTTGCCGTATCCTTTTCCCTGTTCGCCGGGATTTACGAATAACATCTCGATTAGTTCATCGCTCAGTCCCATGAAAGCTACAATCTTTCTGCCGGCATCCCGGATAATGTATAGTTCTACCGCCGGTAAATAATGATTGCGCACCAATGGCTTGTAAAACTGGATATGTTCTTCCGTGAGAAAATGATGCGTGTGGCGTACCGATGCTTCCCAAACTTCCAGAATCTCGTCATAGTCTTGCGGGGCAGGCTGGCATATATTCGGAAGATAGTAACACAAATGGTCGAATATATTCCCGTTGTAAGTCAGTTCCGCCTGATGCAGCACACCTTCATAGATAAATCCGTTCCGTTCAAGCACTTGTTGTGACCGTTTGTTGTGTGGGTAACAATTGGCGGTGATGAGGCTGAGTTGCAGTTCGTTGAAACCGTAGTTGAGTATAGCCTGTACCGCTTCCGTCATATATCCTTTGCCCCAATGTGCTTCGTCAAGCCAGTACCCCAGCATACGGACCTGTGGATTCTCCCGTTTCGGGTCGGGGACGATTCCGATAGAACCGATAAGTTGCTGCGCATCTTTCAGTATCATCGCCCAGATATTCTCTTGGCCGATAAACACATCCTGAAGAATCTTCCGCGATTCTTCTATCGTCTTGTGGGGCGCCCAACCGGCATTATTACCCAAGTTTGGGTTCTGGCAACAGGCAAAAAATGCATCCGCATCCTCTTCTTGAAAAGGGCGGATCAGCAGCCGTACCGTCTCGAGGCTACGGGGCGTCACAGTTTCCTCTGTCTCAGTCTTCTTCTCCATATTCTTTCTTGTATACACATTCTATACGGTTCCCGTCCGGGTCAAGGATGACACTTTCAAAATAGCCGTCTCCCGAAGTGCGCGGCTCACCGGCAATGGTGTAACCTTCGGAACGCATTTCCTCAGTGAAACGAAGAACTTCCTCCTGGCCGGGAAACGTGAAAGCGAGATGTGTCAATCCGACTCTGTTTTCTTCCACCACCGTATTCTGTACATCGGGACGGCTCATCAATTCCAAAGAAGGACCTTCACCGAAAGATATGAAGTAAGACTCGAATCCCTTCTTGGGATTCACATATTTCTCATTGCTTTTTCCACCCAGGAAGCGGACATAGAACTCTTTCAACTCTTCCAAACGGAAAGTCCAAATGGCGATGTGGTGTAGTTTCATTTTTAATCTGATTTTTCTTTTTTATCATTAACTATTACTCTCTTTATTTGGCAGACTGCATCGCGTATTCATAAACAATACGTGAAATATCAGCGATAATCTTACTGTTTTCCGCAAAGCTTTCTTCGGAATCTTTCACAAAGACAGCTATGCTGTAAGTGCGTCCGTCCGGCAAAAGAACAAAGCCGATGTCATTACAGCCTATCTGTTGTCCTTTGGCATTAAGGTCGCCTGTCCCCGTTTTATGTCCTATTACCACTCCTTTATCCGCTAAAGGAGCAACCAGCCGGTCTTGCCCGGTCTTGCATTCTACCATTGTCTGATAGATGAAATCCTTATATTCTTGTGCAAACAACGGTTCCCGTCGGAAAATCTCCATTAATTCGGCAGCAGCCAATGGTGTACTCCAGTTTTGATAACACAAATCCAAATCTTCGTGCATGGCAGTTTCCGTACCGACAATAGCACAATCCCGAATGCCTAACGAATGGATATATCGGTTCACGGCATCCGGTCCGCCCTGATAATCAAAAAGTATATCGCAGGTATTGTTGTCACTCTGCTGAAGTGTGTATCTTAGCAGGTCGGCAATGCTCATCTCAATTCCCCCTTGCGGATATTTATCCCGTAAGGGACTATACGTATTCGGTTTCAAATCCGATTTCTCTATCCTTAGCAGAGTATCCAATGACTGATTCCGTTTCGCCATATAATCGGCTAACGCCAACGCCTGATGAAACTTGAAAACACTCATCAAAGGATAATGAATATCATTATTGACTGTTACCGTATCTTTTTCATCTATGATAACGGCAATCCCTATTTCAGCTTTCCTGTCTTTGATAGCTTCTTTCAGTTGTGTTTCAAGAGAAACACTCCGGCAGGAAAACAGTAGAACGGGAATGAAGCAAAGAAACACGATGAATGAGCGCATAATCAATTTTTTCTTTTTAATAGGTTACTAATTCTCTATCGAAGTCACAAAGGTATGAATAGTAATTTGAAAAAGTAGGGATAACATCTTAAATTCTATTATGACAAAGTTGTAAACAAAGAAATTAGATTTTATTTGCTTATTCCGTTATATAGAAGAGCTGTCCCTTGTGAAATAGGGAGGTATCGCATTTAACCATAGAAAGATAAGTCGTTCAATTTGTAACCTCCGTACTTATGAGTTGTGTCCTGCCTTGAAACCAACGGTTTCAAGGTGCGAAACTGTTGGTTCTGCGGTTTGAAACTTTAGTTTCATACGCTTGAAACTCTAGTTCCAATTGCTTGAAACCATTGGTTTCTTACCGATGAAACTATAGTTTCTCTTAGCTGGAACTTTAGTTTCACGCAGAGAAAACTATTACCCCCTAATCTGTGACAGATGACAGCAACTTACCAAATATATTCTTCTGTGTAGCGTTGGTAGGTTGGTTCTTCTTTTATCCCTTTATTACGGAATATTTGTTTTATATAAGCTTGGTCTTTAGGCATAAGTCCCCGTTCTCCACGGTAGAACCGGTAGTATCCTGTTTTCCCATAGTGCCCCACTAGTTGCATTCTGATACTGACCGCATCCTCATAAGGAATTCTGTCAAGCAATCGTTTTAGTCCCCATGCCACATGAACTTTGACAGCGGTCTTGAAACATTCGCATTGGTTTCCGTCTGCAGGATAACGTGCCGGATTGACGATAGAGATATAAAGGTAATCAGTTATTTCATTTTTGGCAGCTATGTAGCGCAGGCATTTCAAGGCTTGTGGACATTGGTCGTTGAAACAACGGGAGAAATTGTAGGGGACAGACAGACTGTCGGGTTCTTCTTTCATTTTGTAGGGTTTATTTTATTTGCGGGATTATTTTGAATATGTACATCTATATTCTCTACAAAAGTAGGACTTTATTTTGATAATGGAAAGTGTTTGGATTGTTTTATTTGTACATAATGTCATTTTAAGATATAAATATTATTGGTGGTGACCATAAGTATTCACTGTAATGTGGTTAGTCAATTTAAATTATAAAAAACATAGGTGTTTACTACATTGCGGAACAACTATTTTGTATCTTTGTAGCTAGGAGATTTTAATTGCATTATTGAACTCTCACACATTGGATTGGGTGAATGCCTCAACGTTAGTTTGGCTATAAGGAGAAGAATATTGGCGCAATTGAAGGACTTGAAGTTGATTGAAAGAATGGGAATTGATGAAAAACAGGACATTGTAAAGTAAGCAGTAAAGGTAAAAGTCTTAAAAACAGACTGAAATGATGAAACTAAAATTTAAATAAAATGCATAAGGTTTGGTTATATGCTCCGGGAGAGAATGCGTCTAAATGGGATGTGTGTCTATCTCAAAACATAATGTGTATTGGTTGGGATGAAATGGGCAATCTTTTGGAATATGCTTCAAAGAAAGAAATGGCAGCTAGGTTGCAGGAAATATATGATAAGCCGGAGGCCTCGTTTAAAAATGACAGCCTGGCATTATGGGAGTTCGCTCATGAGATGCAGGCCGGTGATATTGTTATAGTCAAGAAAGGGCAGAATCAAATAATAGGGCGTGGGATTGTGGAAGGTGATTATGCCTTTGATGAGTCTTTTTCTGATTTTAAGAATGTCCGTAAAATGCAATGGACGAATGCCGGAGAATGGGAGAATATAGGTAAGAATGTCCAAAAGACCTTGACCGATATAACCAAGTATCCGGATTATGTGGAATCTTTGGAGAAACTATTTGAGGATAAATCTCAAAAGCAATATTGGTGGCTTGTGGCTAGTCCTAAGATATGGAGCTTTTCGAAAGCTCCGGTTGGTAAAATACAAGACTATACTCTTTATAATGATAGTGGAAATCAGCGAAGGATATTTCAAAATTTTATTGATGCAAGAGAAGGCGATATTGTTATAGGCTATGAAGCTACTCCTGTGAAGCAGGTGGTAGCTATAGCGGAGATAGTCAAAGCTGCTGATGGACAAAAAATATATTTCAAGAAGACCGAAAGCTTGCTGAACCCGATTGATTATTCGGTTATAAAGGATATACCGGAATTGAGCGGTATGGAATTCCTGAAGAATAAGAATGGGTCGTTCTTCAAATTAACAAAAGATGAGTATAACGTATTGGCGGATTTGATCCGTGATGAAAACCCTATAACAGTCAACAAACGTAATCCTCCATATTCCGGGAATAATTTCCTGGATGATGTTTTTATAAAATCAGAGGAATATACCAAGTTGAGAAGTCTGTTGCTGGCAAAGAAAAATATCATATTACAGGGTGCTCCGGGTGTCGGTAAAACGTATTCGGCAAAACGCCTGGCTTATTCTATTATAGGAGAAGAAGATAGAACTAAAGTAGAGTTTATCCAGTTTCATCAGAATTATTCTTACGAAGATTTTGTGATGGGATATAAGCCGAAAGAAGATGGCGGTTTTGAATTAAGACGAGGTGTATTCTATAATTTCTGCCGGAAAGCCCAAAGTGATCCGGATAAGAAGTATTTCTTTATTATTGATGAAATTAATAGAGGAAATATGAGCAAGATTTTTGGCGAGTTGCTGATGCTCATCGAAAATGATTATCGGGGAGAAAAGCATAAAATCCGTCTTGCATATAACGATGAGTATTTTTCTGTCCCGGAGAATCTTTATATTATAGGTATGATGAATACGGCCGACCGTAGCCTGGCTATGATTGATTACGCTTTACGCCGTCGGTTCAGTTTCTTTGATATGACACCGGGATTTGATTCGGTTGGTTTCAAAAAGTATCAGGAGAATCTTGATTGTGAAGTCTTTAATAAAGTGATTGATGCCGTCAAAGCCCTGAATATTGAGATAGCTAAGGATGATTCGCTCGGAAAAGGCTTTTGTATCGGTCATAGTTATTTCTGTAACCGGGAATCTATTGATAATGTGTGGCTTGAGAATGTGATTGAATATGATATTGCCCCTATGTTACGAGAATATTGGTTTGACAATGATAAGAAATTCAAAGAAGAAACGGACAAGTTATTGAGCCTGATAAAATGACAATAGACAAAGGTATATTCATTCGCAATATCTACTATATGCTGACTTATGCTTTTCAGGAGCTTAAGCAGAACAACTATGAAGAAATAGCCGGTGAAGAATTTGATGAGATTCATGATTTGTTTGCTGAAATTCTGCTTCGTGGCATTTCGTTTCAATTAAAACAGGGGTTGCATAAAGAATATATTTCCTGTCATGGTTCGTTGTCCACATTGAAAGGGAAGCTTGATATATGTGGTACGGTCAATAATCTAATGCGGAAACAACAGAAAATTGATTGTGAGTACGATGAATTATCGGAGAACAACAAGTTTAATCAGATATTAAAAACAACTGTTCAATTCTTGCTGAAACATCCGAAAGTCAAATCGGACAGGAAGGCTGCGTTGAAGCGCCTTATGCTCTTCTTTAGTGACGTGGAGGCCGTTGATATCCTGACGATAAACTGGACTACTATGCGCTTTGATAGAAATTGCAAGACTTACCGGATGCTTCTGTATGTTTGCTATTTTATTCTCGACGGGATGTTGATGACTACGGAAAGAGGTGCTTATAAAATGAAGGAATTTTCCGATGAACATATGTGCAGACTTTACGAGAAGTTTGTTCTGGAGTATTATCGGAAACATTATCCGGAATTAAAAGCAAAGGCAACTCAAATAGACTGGAATATTGACAAAGAACAGTCGACTTCCAGTATTCTTCCTATCATGCGGACGGATATTATGCTGACATTTAAAGAACGAACACTGATTATTGATACCAAGTATTATAGTAGGTCAATGCAGTCCCAATTTGACAAAAGGACTATCCATTCTAATAACCTATATCAGATTCATTCTTATGTAATGAATTACGATACTAATCATACGGGGAAGGTGGATGGGATGTTATTGTATGCCAAGACAGAAGAAGATATAACGCCTGATGGACAGACGACATTTAGGGACGGAAACGTCATATATTACAGGACACTTGACTTGAATCAGAATTTTGAGAATATCAAGAAACAGTTGGATGGATTTATAGGGCAAGGTTGAACAATAATAGACTTATGAGAATAGAGAATTTGGTTGTTAATTGTACTGCAAGATATCCTCGGACTTGTAGGAGAACACCTTTTGAAGTGGTAGTATACGAACTAAACTATTCTTCGGAAGACAAGGAACTTATGGATTTGCTTAGAACAAAGGCGGAAGAGCTTGCACGGCAAGTAAATCCTGGTGCTGCAAACAATTCTATGCATGAAAGATCTCCTGAACGTATTTTGGCTGATTGTATAGCAGGAGTTGTATCGGAATATTTTTGGAAACTTTATTTGAATTCCGAAGAGAATGTCGTATCAGAAACCGAATTTGATGATGCGTCAAGGCAAATAGATATTAAAGTAATATCTAACAATAAGAAAATAGAAGTAAGATCCTCATTTCCGAGAAATGGAATAGAATTTGCGATATGTCATCCGTCTTATGAATTCGATGTGATTGGTCCATATAGTAACAATTACAAACCTGGAGAAATACAGAAAGATTACTATGTTAGAACTTTGTTTCATTTGTATAATCCGACAGATATTATTTCTATGATAAGTGCAGATAGTTTCAAGGTTTATTTGACTGGTGGAGCAACATGGGATATGATGATTGATAATGATTATTCTAAAATTAAAACTCTTTTGCCTGACTTTGGTTTGGGGGTTATACAGAAAGCATCTTATAGAGTCGTACCTTTTAGTAAATCTAAAGATACACGAGAGATAAAGCGTGTTATAATAGAAGATCAACAAGTCAAAAACTAATGATAAGAAGAAGACTCTTTTATATGAAAGTTTTATGAGAGTGTCCGGATTGACTTTCATTTGATAAATATGGATCTGATGAAATCATTATCTTTGCACCGGAATGGGGCTGTTAATTAATGAAGAGGATATTATGCTTACATATACATATATTGAACACGGAAAATTTGAGTTACGGGAGAAGCCGGAACCGGAAATAGTAAATTCACGGGAGGCAATTGTACGGGTGACTCTTGGCAGTATTTGTACCAGTGACCTTCATATCAAGCACGGTAGTGTGCCGCGTGCCGTACCCGGAATAACCGTCGGGCACGAGATGGTAGGTGTTGTGGAAAAGGTGGGGGCTGATGTCACCTCGGTCAAGCCGGGGGATAGAGTAACAGTGAATGTTGAAACATTTTGCGGAGAGTGTTTTTTCTGCAGACGGGGGTATGTTAACAACTGTACTGACCCGAACGGGGGATGGGCTTTAGGTTGCCGCATTGACGGCGGTCAGGCAGAATATGTCAGAGTTCCTTATGCTGACCAGGGACTGAACCGTATTCCTGATACAGTCAGCGACGAACAGGCTTTGTTTGTGGGTGATGTGCTTGCGACAGGTTTTTGGGCAACTCGTATTTCAGAGATTTCCGAGGATGATACTGTGCTTATTATTGGCGCCGGTCCTACCGGAATCTGTACTTTGTTGTGTGTGATGTTGAAGAAACCGAGGCGTATCATTGTCTGCGAAAAGTCTCCTGAAAGAATCCGTTTTGTACGTGAACATTATCCTGACGTGCTGGTGGTGGAACCTGAAAACTGCAAGGAATTTGTGATTCAAAACAGTGAACATGGTGGTGCTGACGTTGTTTTAGAAGTAGCCGGCAGTAAGGATACTTTTCGTCTGGCATGGGAATGTGCCCGTCCTAATGCTGTTGTCACTATCGTAGCTCTTTATGACGAGCCTCAAATTCTTCCTTTGCCTGATATGTATGGCAAGAACTTGATTTTTAAAACAGGTGGAGTGGACGGATGTGACTGTGCCGAGATTCTTAATCTGATTGAGGAAGGCAAAATAGATACTACTCCTCTTATTACACATAGATTTCCGTTGAACGAGATTGAGGAAGCTTATCGTATATTTGAAAATAAATTGGACGGAGTCATTAAGGTAGCCATTTATCAATGATCAGTTATGTGAAAGAAGCGATTGTATGTTTAATTGAAAGTTATAAGCAGTAGTATGCCTGTTATTGAAATATCATCTTTATCTCATCCCGGAGTTGAGGTGTTCAGTACTCTTACTGAAACTCAGTTACGTAACCGTACCGAACCCGGCAAAGGGATTTTTATAGTAGAAAGTCCGAAGGTTATCACGAGAGCTTTGGACTCCGGTTATGAACCTTTAGCTATTTTATGCGAGTACAAACATATTGTCGGTGATGCTGCTGAAATCATTGAACGTTGCGAAAATGTGCCTGTTTATACTGGCAGTAGAGAATTACTTGCTACGTTGACAGGTTATGTCCTGACACGTGGAGTTCTCTGCGCCATGCGTCGCCCCGAGCCGCGCAGCATGGAAGAAGTATGTCGGGAAGCCCGGCGCATTGTAGTCATTGACAGTGTGGTTGATGCAACTAACATTGGTGCTATTTTCCGTTCGGCCGCCGCTCTTGGAATTGATGCCGTATTACTGACTCGCAACTCTTGCGATCCATTGAACCGCCGTGTGGTCAGGGTATCAATGGGAGCAGTTTTCTTTGTGCCATGGGCTTGGATGAACGGTTCCCTCAGTGACTTGGGTAAATTAGGCTTTCGTACGGCTGCTATGGCGCTCACAGATGATTCTATTCCTATTGATAATCCTGCCTTAGTGAATGAATCCAAATTGGCTATCGTCATGGGTAACGAAGGGGAGGGACTTTCACATGAAACGATCACTGAGGCTGATTACGTAGTCCGTATCCCTATGGTGCATGGTGTTGATTCGCTTAATGTAGCTGCTGCGGCGGCTGTTGCCTTCTGGCAACTTCGTGTTCCGCAATCCTGAGACTAGTATGCTACAATACTGTCTCCTAAGTATTTGCGGGTAACACAATTTGCCACTAATTACAATAGAATAGCAAGTTCATTTGCTATTCTCCACTAATGGTAGCCACCATTTGTCGATTACCACCATAATCCCGAAATTCACAGAGATAGATACCTTGCCAAGTTCCGAGGTTTAGCTTTCCATTTGTTATAGGTATTGTGACCGACGTTCCTATGATTGAGCTTTTTGCATGAGCCGGCATATCGTCATTTCCTTCTAAAGTGTGTTGATAGTACGGTTCACATTCTTTCACTAAGTGGTTGAAAATGCTTTCCATATCCATACGAACATCAGGATCTGCATTTTCGTTAATACTTAGCCCGGCGGAAGTGTGTTTGATAAATAAATGCAGTAATCCAACTTCGGGTAATGGCGGCAGATTACGTAATATTTCTCCGGTTATAAGATGAAAGCCACGTCTGCGTGACTGTAAATCAAATTCTACTTGTTTCCACATATTAATTAATCAAAGTACAATTAGTGCTAAATATGATTCTATTTGCCGATGCAAAAATGCTGAAAGATATTTTGAAGTACCATGTCATTTGTGACCTCACCGGCTATGTCTGAAATGAAGAAAATGCACTCCCGTATATCTTGCGAAAGGAAGTCTCCGGAGATTTGAGAATCAAGTCCGTCTTGTACTCTATGGATTGCTTCAAGTGCTTTGCTTAATGCCTCATAATGTCTTACGTTTGTTACAATAATGTCGTTTTGCGTTACTGTGGGTAAGTGAGCTGCATTAATGAGCATTTTTTGAAGTTCTTCCGTGTTCCCCCGTTGTTTGGCTGATATGAAAATGGACTCTGTATATTCTTTTGAGAAGTCTTTTAGTAAAGTTAGTAAATCCTCCTTTTGCTTTTCTTCGATCAAATCAGCTTTGTTGAATACTGCAATCAGATGTTTTCCTTCGCAACGAGGAATAATTTTTTCAGATAATTGTTCTATTTGAGAAGCAGCATTCACAGAATCTATCATCCAAAGAACAATCTCTGCCTGATCCAGTTTCTGGAAAGTACGTTCAATGCCCAAACTTTCAATTGTATCATTTGTTTCACGGATTCCGGCAGTATCGATGAATCGAAAGGTGACGCCTCCTATATTAATCGTATCTTCGATGACATCGCGCGTTGTTCCGTGAATATCACTGACAATTGCCCTCTCCTCATTCAATAGTACATTCAACAGGGTCGATTTTCCAGCATTTGTCTCACCGATAATGGCAACAGGAACACCATTCTTGATAGCATTGCCTACACTAAACGAATGGACTAGTCGGGAAATAACTTGCTCAATTTCATCGGCCAACTTCCGTAATGCCGAACGGTCGGCAAATTCCACATCTTCCTCACTGAAATCCAGTTCCAGTTCAATCATGGACGTGAAGTTCAGCAACTTGTTACGCAAGTCTGTCAGTTCTTTGCTAAAACCTCCCCGCATTTGACTCATTGCCAAACGGTGGGTCGCGGCAGATGAAGAAGCAATCAGGTCGGCAACAGCTTCTGCCTGACTTAAATCCATTTTCCCATTGAGGAAAGCACGTTGTGTGTATTCTCCCGGTTGAGCCATACGGCAGCCGTTCTTGATGAGTAGTTGCATTACTTGCTGGAGGATATAAGAAGAACCATGACACGTAATTTCCGTACTATTTTCTCCCGTGTAAGAATGAGGAGCACGGAAAAGACTAACGAGTACTTCATCAATGATTTCTTCTCCGTCATAGATACATCCGAAAGTCAGCGTGTATGGCTTTTGATCATTAAATAGTTTGCCGGCTTTTGCAGGTTTGAAGATACGGCTAGTGATAGAAATGGCTTCCGGACCGGAAACACGGATGCTTCCGATAGCTCCTCCCTGGGCAGTAGCGATGGCACAAATAGTATCTTGGTTCATTATATTTTCTTTTTGAATGGGCAAAGATAAGGGTTTCTATGTAAAAAACAGAAGATTAGGGACAAGTTGTACTTTATTTGTTCATATTTGTCAGCGTTCAGCAGTGTACACAACAAAATATGCAAAACAAATAACCATGACTATGGAGTCAGTACAAATTTATATTCACTAAATGAAAATGGTGAGATCGTAAGAGAAAATTTGCAAAAGATACTTTCTGTACTTGCTGCGCATCAAATAATTTTGTGGGAATATGATATCCTTACGGGAAAATGCAGTTTTACGGATGATTATTTTCGTACACTTGGATTAAAAGAAACCGGAATTGTTTTTAAGGATATTAATGACTTCTATCGGTTTGCTCATCCTGATGATATGGATGCTTGCCAAAAGTCTTTTGCAGCAATGCTTACCTCGGAATCAAAGACTTCACAGATACGGGTTCGTTGTATCGGAGAACATAAGGAAGTTATTTGGCTCGAAGACCATTTTCTCTCTTATAAAGGAAATGATGAAACACATCCGGATAAACTTCTGGCATATACTGTGAACGTAACTATTCCAAGGAAGTATATGATTTGTTTATTCACAATATCCATGAGTATCGCTCCTTTTGAAGGGAATAAAGTGCTGGTCCTGATTCATGATATCAGTGATCGGATTTGTCGCTCGAGGGAATTGATTGAGACGAAACGGTGGCAGAAGACGCCGATAAGCTAAAGTCTGTTTTTCTAGCAAATATGAGTCACGAGATTCTTTATCCGTGAAAAGCCCGACTTGATATTAATGGATATTCGTATGCCTGTAATGGACGGCATTCAGGCTATGGAAAAGATTTGTACTATGTCTTTTGCGGTACCCATTATCGCTGTAATGGCTTATGCATTTTATACAGAGCAGCAGGCTATTCAGGCAGGATGCAACGCTGTCATATCGAAACCTTATTCCATGGAAAAACTGAGAGAAACGATAGAATTCTCTATTGGTTGATTAATTTTCTGAAAGGGAATCAACATTCCGGAAATTGTAGTGTTATTAAGATAATAATAACACTCTAATTTTGTTGGAATATGAAGGAAGTAAAGAAGGTTGTACTCATCGGAGCGAGTGGTTTTGTTGGCTCAGCTCTTTTGAATGAGACTTTGAACCGTGGCTTTGAAGTGACAGCCGTGGTTCGGCACCCTGAAAAGATAAAGATAGAAAATGAGAGTCTGAAAGTGACGAAGGCGGATGTGTCTTCTCTTGAAGAAGTATACGAAGTTTGTAAAGGGGCGGATGCCGTTATCAGTGCGTTTAATCCGGGATGGAATAATCCCGATATATATGATGAGACAATTAAAGTCTATCTGACTATTATTGACGGAGTGAAGAAAGCAGGAGTCAACCGTTTTCTTATGGTAGGCGGTGCAGGTTCATTGTTTATTGCGCCCGGCTTGCGATTAATGGATTCCGGTGAAGTACCCGAGAATCTTTTGCCCGGAGTAAAAGCTTTGGGAGAGTTTTATCTGAAGTTCCTGACGAAAGAGAAAGAAGTGGACTGGGTGTTTTTCTCTCCGGCAGCGGATATGCGACCGGGAGTACGTACGGGACGTTATCGTCTGGGAAAGGATGACATGGTTGTGGACATTGTGGGGAACAGCCATATTTCTGTAGAGGATTATGCGGCCGCCATGATTGATGAACTGGAACATCCGCAACATCATCAAGAGAGATTTACGATTGGTTATTGATTAAAGAAAGGAGCGAATCGGTAAACAGTCGGAAATTATATAAGTGAATCAATAAGTGAAGAAGAATGGCTTGAATATATATCACAATGTATAATTCAAGCCATTTTTTATTAAGTGGTTATTATCTTGTTGTTTTTTATATTCTGTCGAGCACCGTTTGAATCAACGTATCAATCGTATTTTTATATCCGGTATTCGCCTCTTTGATAAGGCGGTTGGCTATTACCATGCAGACAGTCATGGCCTTGTGTCCCATTAACCGGCTAAGTCCTGCCAAAGCGGAACTCTCCATCTCGAAATTGGTTATCTTGAAACCTTTGTATTCAAACGCTTCAATCTTATCATTCTGTTTCGGATCTGCTAACGGAATACGGAGCTCACGTCCCTGCGGACCGAAGAAACCTCCGGCGGCAATTGTCACGCCACGTACCATATCATCCTTCGCAACCCGGTCAATTAATTCTTCGCTGGCATCAATAACATAGGGCGCAGGAGCACACATATTTCCCGACCACCCCATGTGGTTGAGGAAAGCACGTTCGAAAGCCAAGTCGCATACAGCATTGCGTCCGGCATAGAAATTCAATAATCCGTCGAAACCAATAGACTTCTGCGAACATACGAATGTTCCCACCGGTGTATTTGGCTGTAAACCGCCGCACGTACCGATACGTACTAACTCTAACTGCCGGAACTGTTCTTTTTCTTCTCGTGTCTCGAAGTCGATATTGGCTAATGCATCCAGTTCGTTCATTACGATATCGATATTATCGCAACCGATTCCGGTAGAAACGACAGTAATTCGTTTACCTTTATATGTGCCCGTGATTGTCTTGAATTCGCGGCTTTCCACTTCGCATTCTTTGTTTTCGAAATGAGAAGCTACGAGTGCCACACGTCCGGGATCACCAACCAGGATAACTTTGTCTGCCAACCATTCAGGTTTTACGTGAAGATGGAATACAGAGCCGTCTTCGTTGATAATCAATTCAGAGGATGGAAAGTACTTTTTCATGTTATTGAAAGGTTTTAGTTTTACAATAAGACTGTATCTATAAATACAAACGCCGGAACCGGATTTAAGTTCGGAAGAGGTATCTTTCTTTTTCCGCAGAAAAAAGAGCATACATCTTGGAACAGAATTGAAACCGGGTTCCGGCGTTTATAATAAATTATTTGCTCAACGGCTGATTACCGGTGTTTCCTGTTACCGGTTTAGCAATATTTTCACGCATGGAAGTATCTGCTTCGATATTTTTCATCCGGTAATAATCCATGATACCCAGATTACCGCTACGGAAGGCTTCTGCCATAGCTTTCGGTACTTCTGCTTCTGCTTCTATTACTTTCGCACGAGCTTCCTGCGCTTTGGCTTTCATTTCCTGTTCGGAAGCGACTGCCATTGCACGGCGTTCCTCTGCTTTTGCCTGCGCAATATTCTTGTCCGCATTAGCCTGATCAATCTGCAAAGCGGCGCCGATGTTCTTACCTATGTCAATATCCGCAATATCGATAGACAGGATTTCGAAAGCCGTTCCTGCATCCAATCCCTTGCGAAGCACGAGTTTGGAGATAGAATCCGGATTTTCGAGTACTGACTTATGATTTTCGGAAGAACCGATAGACGAAACAATACCTTCGCCTACACGGGCAAGAATCGTATCTTCACCTGCACCACCGACCAACTGGCGGATATTGGCACGTACGGTAACACGTGCTTTGGCTATCAACTGGATACCGTCTTTAGCAACAGCCGTAACGGGAGGTGTGTCGATAACTTTCGGGTTTACAGACATTTGCACGGCTTCGAATACGTCACGACCTGCAAGGTCGATAGCGGTAGCCATTTGGAAAGGTAGCTCGATATTCGCTTTCGATGCGGATACCAGCGCATGAACAACCTTTTCAACGTGTCCTCCGGCCAAATAGTGGGCTTCCAACTCATCGCGGGTGATGTTTTTCAATCCCGCTTTGTGGGCTTCAATCATTCCCGGCACGATGATATACGGCGGAACGTTACGTATACGCATTAGAAATAGTTGTATCAGTGAGATGTTGACTCCCGATACTTTTGCCGACAACCAAAGGAAGAACGGCACGTAATGGAAAAATATTATCAGGAAGATAATACCTCCGGCTATCAGAAAGATAGGCAAGTAGAAAGATGATTCCATTGATGTTTTTATTAAGTGAATATTATTTTCTGTGTTTCTCAACCATAATTGTACCGTCGGTGATACGGCTTACGATAATCGGCGTCTTTTCGTTGAGGAAGCCATCTATCGACTTCACCTCCACGATGTTTCCGTTGATTTCTGCATAACCGATTTGTGCCAGGCGGGTGGTACTGATACCGGTATCGCCTACCTTTACGCTATCCTCTGCACTACGGTCTACCTTAGAATCAATATCTTTTTTCAGAGCCAGTTTGTCGAGCATTTTCGACCGCATGAACCAGACGAGCGACCCGATACAGGCTACTCCTGATATTCCCAAGGTAATGAATCCCGCTGCCATACCTAGATTGGCAAATGCATAGTAATTGGCATAAATGATGCAAACCAGTGCAGAGATTCCTGCCAGACTAATACCGGGTATGACAAACAGTTCTACCAGAAACAGTATTACTGCGGCGATAATGAGAACGGTGATAATAAGTATATCCATAGTTCAGAGTTATTATTATTTTGTTTTTTCCGCGTTTCGTACATTTATTTCAAGAGCATCCAGTTCGCCGGACATTTGCAATATTCTCTTTTCCAAATCAAGAATGGCCGGAGTCAATATTGTTTTTTCCTGTTTATTGCCGGTTGCATAACGTAGCCGCATGCTATTGAGTTTTTCTTCTTGCTGACGATAGTCTTTTTCCATTTGCTGGTAACGTTGGAAGAGTTGTTTGGCCTTGGCCGATTTGAAATCTTTCAGAAGATAATAAGTCGTATTATCATCAATCACAAACTCGAAATCTGCAATCCGGCGTTCCTGCGGCTTATGGCTCATAGCGGCTTCCAAACGCTGTTGTGCTTCGGCAACTGCCTTTTTATCTTTCCATGTTTCTTTCAACGAATGAATCTGTGCCAACCGAATCATTTGCTGCTGGTCCATAGCTTCATAGTTGTAGGTCTGCTTTGAATTGTTGGGGATAAATACATAGATGCAGACCTTTCCTTCTGGTTGGAAACGGTCGGAAGCAAACCAACCCAGATTATTATATTCGTCGATCACATACATATAGTCATTGTAGGGAGAATTAAACGGCATCCCTACATTCTCCGGTACAAGATACGTATCGGTGTTCGTATTGTAACGGGTGACAAAGATATCATATCCTCCCAGCCCTTCGCCGTCGCTTGCGTAATAAATAGTAACACCGTCTGCCATAACAAACGGATAGTTGGCGTTTCCGGAATCATTGATACTGCCGGGCAACGGACGTCCGTTACTCCATTCATCTAACAGCTTATTTTTTGAAAGAATATCCAGATTTCCTCTTTCGCCTTTTTCGCTATAATAGATTTTGTTTCCGATTTCGGTTTCGTAGACTGTTCCCGGGTTATCGCCTTCAGTTTTGAAGAACTCGTTGAAAGTAAACAGCTTACCTGATTCTTCGCTAATTTTATAAGCATTCAGGAAAGTAGACTTGTCTACCACAAAACTGTCGATAATGGAGACATCTTCTACGCCTTTCAGCATACGGAGATCGGCTTTGCTTTTCTCTAACAGCTTTTCAGCTTCTTCGGTAGGGCGTTTTCGTTTCTTTAAGTCGGTGATATATTCTTCGAAGCAGTTCACTGCATCTTCAAAACGGTACGTGTCATTGTAAGCTTGTCCCAGATAAAGCTGTCCGCTGGCTACCCGTTTCTTTACAGCCATTTCGAGAGGTTTCACAGCTTCTTCAGCTTCTCCTGTTTTCAGGCAACATACGCCATACCAGTAATTATAATTACCATTGGACGGTTGGGATTTAGCATATTTCTTAAAGACAGGCTTGGCTTTCTCGTAGTCACCTTTAGTGAATAAGGTGCGTGCCTGTTCCAGTGTTTGCGCAGAAACTCCCCCAAGGAAGAAACTGCAAATTAGAAATAAAATATATTTTCTTTTCATCGTTCTTAGCGTTTATGAGTGACGGTTTGGTAGAAAACGGTATCGTTTTCGGTCAACAGTCAATTTATCAATTGTTCAAAAGTACAAATTTATTAGAAATAAACCCTTTTTCGGCGATTCTATTATGTTAATTCTTCTTTAAATCATTCTTTTCGCTTACTTTTGCAGCCGATTTTTGAAGATATGACACAATTTACGGAAGAAGAGAAAACCATTCGCCGCGTTGAAAGGCGGTTCAGTAAAGGAGTGGTGCAATATGGACTGATAGAAGAAGGAGACAAAATCCTTATCGGACTGTCGGGAGGGAAAGATTCGTTGGCGCTTGTCGAATTGCTGGGTAAGCGTGTACGTATCTATAAACCTCACTTTTCGGTTGTCGCAGTTCATGTGGTGATGAAAAATATCCCTTATCAGAGTGATACGGCATATTTGAAAGCGCATTGTGAAGCGTATGGAGTACCTTTTGTACAATATGAGACAGCCTTCGATCCGGCTACCGATAAACGTAAGTCTCCCTGTTTCCTTTGTTCGTGGAATCGCCGGAAAGCTTTGTTTACAGTTGCCAAAGAGCATGGATGTAATAAGATAGCCTTGGGGCATCACATGGATGATATTCTGGAAACATTGCTGATGAATATCACTTATCAGGGAGCATTTAGCACCATGCCTCCCCGTTTGGTGATGAAGAAGTTTGATATGACGATTATCCGTCCGATGTGTTTGGTCCACGAAGCTGACTTGGTAGAGTTGGCGGCTTTACACAGTTATCAGAAGCAAGTAAAGAATTGCCCTTACGAATCACAATCCAGCCGGAGCGATATGAAAGGGATTTTGCGGCAACTGGAGGAGATGAATCCGGAGGCCCGTTACAGTCTTTGGGGAAGCATGACGAATGTACAGGAAGAATTATTACCGGATAAAATAGATTAATTAAAATCGGTTGTTATGAAAGGAATATATACAATTTTGTTGCTTATCGTATCCAATGTCTTTATGACTTTTGCTTGGTATGGTCATTTGAAGATGAAACAGGAATATACTTGGTTTGCTTCTCTTCCGTTGATAGGTGTAATTGCTTTTAGCTGGGCAATTGCTTTCTTTGAGTATTCGTGTCAAATACCGGCGAATCGTATCGGGTTTATCGGTAATGGAGGCCCGTTTACATTGATGCAGTTAAAGGTGATTCAGGAAGTGATAACTCTTGTCATCTTTACGGTGTTTACTACTGTTTTTTTTAAAGGAGAGGCACTGCACTGGAATCATTTGGCTGCATTCGTTTGCCTGATAGCGGCAGTGTATTTTGTGTTTATGAAGTGAAAAGATATTGTTTGTCAAATCCTATATGAATGTTTGAAAATTAGACGCTCTGTTTTACCCAAACAGAGCGTCTGTTTTATATAAATAGAGGCTCTATTTGCATAAAATAGAGCCTCTAATTTATTCGTATATTTTCGTTGTCTTTTTATTGGGGAGTAGTTATGTATTTTTTCATCCCTTCCGTATAGTAAGTCTTAAATTCTCCGTTGTCTCCACTATAAATAAAGTACGCGTCAATCTTGGGGTTTGCTTTGCAGAATGTTTCGGCTTCTTCCAGTCCCATTACCATAAAGGCGGTAGCCAGCGCATCGGCGGTCATACAGTCTTCTGCGATTACTGTGGCAGATAAGATATTGTGTTGCACCGGATAACCTGTTCTGGGGTCAATCGTATGAGCGTATTTTTTTCCGTCTTTATAGTAAAAGTTACGATAGTTGCCGGAGGTAGCCATACCGAGGTCGGTGAGGTCGAGTACCGTTTGTAAGTCTTGTCTCACGGATAGGGAGTCGTCAATCGGTTTGTTGATGCCGATACGCCATAAGTTGTTTTTGGGGTTAACCCCTTTTACTACCACTTCTCCGCCTATGTCTACCATATAATTCTTTATTCCTTTCCGGTCGAGCAGTTGGGCGATGACATCCACCGAATACCCTTTGGCAACCGCACTGCAACTTAACATGATGCGGGGATCTTGTTTGATAACTCTCCCATTTTCTAGTTTCACCTTTTCATAATCGGTGATTTGCAGCAGGCTATCTATCATTAATGAGTCCGGGAAAGCTCCTTTCTTGAATCCGAATCCCCAGGCGTTGGCCAGTGGGGCTATGGTTATGTCGAAAGCACCTTTGGTTTCACGGGAGATTTCCATGGAACGGTTGAAGCATTCTTGAAAGAAACTGTCTGTCACTAATTCTTCATTACGATTTACACGACTGATTACGGAACTGTCATTGAACGGAGATAATGAAAAGTCGAAACGTTTCAGTTCTGCTTCGATCTCCGGTTTCAAGTCACTGTCATATTGGTAGGTGATGTTGTATACTGTTCCGAATACAAGCCCTTTGATATTGTAATAGTTTGCTTGCTGATTGTGTCTGGCTAATATCCAAATGGTTGCCAGAATCAGGAACGCCAGCCAAAGGAAACTTTTCTTTGTTTTCATACGCTTTTCTATATTTTGATGAGAAACTTTTTCTTTTTATTGAAAGAATAAATGTTCAACCAATATTTTTAGTCCGATGATGACTAAAATGATACCTCCCCATAGTTCTGCTTTTAACTTTCGGGCAATCCCGCAGCCGCATTGGATACCAAAGATCAGCCCGATGAGCGACATGACAAACGAAACAAGTCCGATGATACAAATAGGAGAGAGGATTTGAGTATAATCTTGAACTCCCAGAAAGGCGAAGGAAATGCCGATTGCCAGTGCGTCAATACTTGTCGCTATCGCCATTGTGAATACTACTTTCAGCTTGGTGGGATTAAATAGCTGGCAACATTCTTCTTCCTTGAAAGATTCGAAAATCATTCTGCCGCCTAGAAAGGCAAGAATAGCAAAAGCGATCCAATGGTCTACGCTTTCTATCAGGTGACTGAAACTCTTGGCGAACATCCAGCCGATGAAAGGCATGAGAGCCTGAAAAAATCCGAAGGCGAAAGCCATGACCAGCATCGGTCTCCATTGGGTATGTTTTAAAATAATACCGCTTGCAATCGAAACAGCGAAACAGTCCATCGCCAAACCTATTGCAAGCAGCCAAATCTCTAGTCCTGTCATTATATTCTAAAGAGGTAGTTTATAAATGAGGGAATAAGTGATTCCCATATTGTTCGATTTATATTTTCCGTAGCCGGGCACATACCAAGGATCTCCGTATTCTCCCGTAGAAGCGCTGGTTTTATATTTCATGCGTACCGACCAGCCCATGTTGAAGTTCTTGTAAATGCGTACTTTAACTCCTAATACGATTTCCAACCATTGTACGGAGGCTTTCATTCCCGGATGATTGAACGGGATACTTCCTCCCCAGTAGTCGTCTCCGAGACTGGGATTACCGATGTTGTCCCCCCATATCGGATCATCTGCCGGCAGGGTCGATACATCGTATTTGAATGAACTGAACGCATAACGGATACCTGCATACAGATAACTGTTTTTCTCTTTCTTCTTTGCCATTGTGTTGTAATCCACACCGATGCGGAAGAAAGGGGCTGCTTTACTTTTATAGTGTATACCTGTTTCGCTCCATGTGTCTGTGCCTCCCATACCAAACTCAACTGTCGGGATGAATTTGTTTTTGAGGTTGACTGCTATACTTACTTCAGAACTCATAAAGTCACCACCCAGAAGTTTACTTCCGATGCCGTATAAGTCTACACCTACATACGTCCCGTTATAGAACGGAATTGTATCTATCTCGGTAACTTCCTTTTTCTTCTGATCTCTTTTGGGTGTATGGACCGGGCGTTGCTGCTGTGCTATCAACGGAAGCCCAATACAAAAGAGCAGAAGCAGACTAATTAGTCTCTTCGTCAGGTGTCCGCTCTCGGTATATAAAGAATATTTGTAGATTCTCAATTTCATTTGTATTGGCTTCTTTATTTCGTAAATAGATAGAATCTATTGTTTCCGCACTGTTTCTTTTATTTCCAAACTTGGCGCTGATGATGTTCTGTTTCATCATATATCCGCATTCCATAGACTGGAAATAGGGAGTGTTTTGTTGCACAATGTATAAAGTGTCTGCGTTATCCCAATTACGTACAGGGTCATACCGGAGAATAAATATAGTAGAATCGCTGGTATATCGTAATGGTAACATCACTTTGTGAACTTTCTTCTCATTATTTAGAATAATAGAGTCAGTTCCTAATGCTGTAATAGTTAATGAATCGAGTGTGTCATTTGCTATAACGTTTGGAACGAGAGTTTTGTCAATGGACTTGAATGTGCAATACATCATCGGTCGTCCTGCCAACGAACAGTCGTTTTCGTCCGAGCACGAACTGTGGATACTGATAGCACCACCGACAATTAGTAATATGAGAAAGATACGAATTAAATTCTTCATAATCAATGGTTGAATGTGAATCAAATTTTCTTTTCTATCTGATAGTTATTCCGTTCCGGTGCGTTACGCGAGATCAGTTCGCCTAAGAATCCGGCGAGGAACAGTTGTGTACCTATAATCATAGCCGTGAGTGACAAATAAAAATAGGGAGAATCGGTCACCAGTCTATAGGGGAGACCGTTGTACATGGCGTATAGCTTGCTTACACCTACAATGATAACGGATATCATTCCGATGAGAAACATCAGTGAACCTAGCAGACCGAAAAAATGCATGGGCTTGATTCCGAACTTGGAAAGGAACCAAAGAGAAAGCAAGTCCAAGTATCCGTTAACAAAGCGGTTCAGTCCGAATTTGGTTGTTCCGTATTTGCGTGCCTGGTGGTGTACCACCTTTTCACCGATTTTCTTGAATCCGGCATTCTTTGCCAGATAAGGGATATAACGGTGCATCTCACCATAGACTTCAATATGTTTGATGACCTCTTTGCGATAGGCCTTCAGTCCGCAGTTAAAATCGTGCAGATTCTTGATGCCCGAGACTTTGCGTGCAGTGGCGTTGAATAGCTTGGTCGGCAATGTCTTTGATATTGGATCATATCTTTTCTGTTTCCAGCCCGAAACCAAATCGTAGCCGTCTTCCGTAATCATCCGGTATAGTTCGGGGATCTCGTCCGGACTATCTTGCAAATCGGCGTCCATAGTGATAACCACATCACCCTGTGCCTCTGCAAATCCGCAATAGAGTGCAGGTGATTTACCATAGTTACGGCGGAACTTGATACCTTTCACACAGTCCGATTGGGCTTTGAGTTTTTCTATCACTTCCCATGAACGGTCTGTACTTCCGTCGTTAACGAAAATCACTTCGAATGAGAATCTGTTGGCTTGCATTACCCGTTCTATCCAAGCGTAGAGTTCGGGTAGTGACTCTTCTTCATTGAATAATGGGACTACAACTGATATATCCATTTTTATTAATTACTATTTACGAATTACAAATTACGATTGAGACAGTCCGTTGTTTTCCGGTTTGGCTTTTTTCATGACCATTAGTCCGGTAGGGATAGCCAGAAGACTGCCCCAAAACACATCCCATGACAGTAATTGCATAGTAATGTTGATTGAGGTGAGTGAACGGGCGGTATCTATCGTTTCTTTTATAATATCTTTGTTTTCTGCCAGGGCAGGAGTGTTGGTCATTAACTCGTCCCAAAGTTGGATGTAAGAATTGACGATGAAGCCATGGTCTATGAATTGGAAATAAATGTAGTGCACCACAGCTACCAACAAAGAAGCGAACATATACATAAATATAGTAAAGAGTACTGCATGAGAAAACTGGATACTTCCTCCGCAGATTTTATCCCGATACATCTTCACGTAGTGGTAACCGATGAAGGGCACTGCCAGCGTCAGGATTACGAATAATAATGAAAGGAAGGGTATATGAAATCCTAACGGAAATAATATGAATTTCAATATCCAATAGATTCCCATATACGTGCCAAAGTGCATGGCATATTTTTGTAAATAACTTCTGTTTTCTGTCATCATCATTTATAAATTGCGCACAAAGGTACAAATAATCTCGGTTGGTAGGGGAAATATGGTTGTTAAAGTTAATAAAGCTACAAAAGTTACTGTCTGAATATTTTTTTTATGATTTTAATTGATTGAAATGTAGCCGGTTAGTTGTTGGCTGGTGAAAAAAGTTTCTTGCACCTATTGCAGAATCAATAAAAATGTCTACCTTTGCAACCGCAAAACGGGTAAGTCCTATACGGCCAGCTCCCTTCGAATCCTCCAGGGCTTGATCGCAGCAAAGGTAGTTGGTTGTAGCGGCGCGATATAGTAAGCTTACCCACTTGCCTCTTTAGCTCAGTTGGCCAGAGCACGTGATTTGTAATCTCGGGGTCGTTGGTTCGAATCCGACAAGAGGCTCAAAAGAAGGATGCCAATCCGGATAAAAAAGCATTCAGGTAGTTGCCTGAATGCTTTTTTTGTTATCTGTTCCTGTATAATTTTATAAAGATTCCCAAAGTTGCCAGAATGATTAGTAAGGTAAGCCCGAATGCCCAATAGTTGATAACTCGTGATTCTGCGGTAAGTACATAATTTCCAGTCAGAAGGCGGAGACCGTCTATTTTCCATACCATTATATTATTGGTTGAAAGACTGGCGTTGGAAGAAAGAAGTGTGCCGGGCATTGTCAACTCAAATTGTATAGCATGATAGAATACTTCAGCAATCTTGATTTTCTGTTCGCACATATTGTCCATTGCCTTTGCATGGGCTTTATAAAGTTCCAAGTAATAGTTTGTTTGACCGACTTTATCAAAAAGCGCACAGACATCATCTATTCCTGCGTCTCCACAACCGTCTTTCCCTGACAGGTGATTGGTATAGACTGTTTCTTTGAGTTCGTTCAGGCGATTTACGTAGACCGTGTCACCTTTTTGTGAGGTAAATTGGCGAATGACTTCCCAAATAACTTCGTATTGGCTGCGATTGTACCATTCTCCGAATTTAGCTTCGAGTTTATCTAGTTTGTCGTTTTGTTCGATGCCGTTCATACCGCTAAAGGCAGCGTTGTCTCCACGAAACCAGATTATTTGTTCTTCTTTATTCAGATATTTGTCAAGAGGGACCGGTCCTTTGTCCGGAAGTTCTTTATAAGTAGCGGTATATATATAATAGGTATAAAACCATTTAAAACGTTTCTTTAACTGCTCCGTAGGTATTGCCAAAGAGCTCATCTGTTCTTTTCCATTGGAGATAGAGAAATATTCTCCATTTATCAGGGGAATATTCCGGCAGGCTTTTACATTCAGTTTTTCTTCTTCTCCCCAGAAATTAAATTTGAGGGTGGAGTCCAGATTTACTATCTGCCAGTCGGTATCCAATTGAAACAGAAATGGGTTATGTGTCTTATTTCCTGCAATGAAAGCGGAATCACCTCGTGCATAGACCTCTCTATGCATACTTCCATTGGTGTCTATCCGTGAAGTCATTCTATAATAAGTACTGCACGAAGTCATACCCAGTGACAGTAACAGTAGTAATGTTGCGATTGAATGATTAGTTTTCATACTCTGTTTATCTTAATTGGTTTTCTTTTATAATTTGAAGTATTCGCGTCTGCCGGAGCTTCCGGTGCTGCGTGTATTGAGAGGATAGGTAGGTACTTTTCTCCAAGAGTTGCATTTCTTCCCAGTTCTCCGGTAAGGGAAATGAAGTGCCGTTTGGCTGATAGACATATCCATTTTGCGTTTCTGCTTCGGAAGGGGAGGGAGGAAAACAAGCATCGTTTATAAATAAAAAGAGCAATAACGTTGCTGCGGTTCCTGATATCCAAGCACCAACGAGATATCTTATCTTTTTCTTTTTAGGAGCGTTATCGGTTATCTTATTCAGAATAGCCGCTGTTAGTTCTTCTGGATTTTCTAATATGGGTTGTTTGTTTTTGATTTCCGTCAACCATTCTTCGTACTTTTTATCTTCTTGTTTCATAAGTCGGGGTCTATTTGATTCATTTTATTACGGATATTCTTTCGGGCAAGATATAGAGTGCTTTTTATCTTCTCAGGTGATAGGCCTGTGATAGTTTGCACTTCTATGACTTCCAGTTCTTCTACATCACGCAGCATGAAAACAAGTTTCTGCTGGGGAGGAAGTTCGTTGGTATAGCGCAATATCAATTCTTTCAGTTGCCTGTTGGATAGAGATATTTCAATATTGTCGTCCGATGCGAGGTTGATAGAATCAGAAAAGGCGAACTCGTTGTTCAAAGACGAATGGCGAAGTGAACGTAAACGGTCATAACACGCGTTGCAGGTGATTTTATAAAGCCAGGTAGAAAAGCGATTCTTCCGATTATATGTTTTCAAGGATAACCAGACTTTTACAAATGTCTCCTGTGTTATGTCCCTGGCTTCGTTTTCGTCACAAAGCAACCGGAAGGCAAGCCTGAATACCATTGGCTGAAATTCGGTGACCAACTGGGCAAATGCTGTTGTGTCTTTCCGTTGGCTCCGGTCTACCAGTTCCAGTGTCTTTTCCTGATTTATCATTGTTTATTCATTCTTGTTTATTATATGATACGCATGAAAATGTTTCTGGTCGTTTGCGAATCATCAAATATATAAAAAAAGAGGATAGGTTTTAAAAAGCCTATCCTCTTTTATTTATAAAGTAAAAAGTATGCTTACTTGATTCTCTTATATCCATATACGGCCAAGTCACCCAATTCTTCTTCGATACGAAGCAACTGATTGTATTTAGCCATACGGTCTGAGCGGCTCAAAGAACCGGTCTTGATTTGTCCGCTGTTAGTAGCTACTGCGATGTCGGCGATCGTAGCGTCTTCTGTTTCACCGGAACGGTGAGAAGTAACAGTTGTATATCCGTGGCGGTGAGCCATTTCGATAGCGTTCAATGTTTCCGTTAGCGAACCGATTTGGTTTACTTTAATCAGGATAGAGTTGGCGCAGCCTTTTTCAATACCCATTGCTAGGAAGTCGACATTCGTTACAAACAAGTCGTCACCTACCAGTTGGCAACGGTTGCCGATACGTTCGGTAAGTTTCTTCCAGCCGTTCCAGTCGTTCTCACTCATACCGTCTTCAATAGAGTCGATAGGATATTTATTGATCAGTTCTTCCAGGTAGTCGATCTGTTCTTCAGCAGTACGCTTTTTGCCTTTTGCACCTTCAAACTTGGTGTAATCATAGATGCCGTCATGATAAAATTCGGAAGAAGCACAGTCCATACCAATCATAACGTCTTTGCCCGGTTCGTATCCTGCAGCTTTTATAGCGGCTAGAATTGAATTCAGAGCATCTTCCGTACCTTCCAAGTTGGGGGCGAAACCACCTTCGTCGCCTACGGCAGTACTAAGACCGCGGTCTTTTAATACTTTCTTCAATGCATGGAATACTTCGGCACCCATTCTTAATCCTTCTCTGAAAGAAGGAGCGCCTACGGGACGAATCATAAATTCCTGGAATGCGATAGGAGCATCGCTATGTGAACCGCCGTTGATGATATTCATCATCGGTACAGGCATTACGTAAGTATTTGTTCCGCCGATATAACGGTATAGAGGAAGGTCGAGATAACTAGCGGCAGCTTTGGCTACGGCAAGAGACACACCGAGGATAGCGTTGGCACCTAAATTAGATTTAGTCTTGGTACCGTCCAATGCCAACATTGCGTAGTCGATTCCTCTCTGGTTGAGTGAAGACATACCGATTAGTTTCGGAGCGATGATTTTATTTACATTGTCAACCGCTTTTTGTACTCCTTTTCCACCGTAACGTTGTTTGTCACCGTCACGAAGTTCCAATGCTTCGTGTTCACCTGTGGAAGCACCCGACGGCACGGATGCGCGTCCCATAATGCCTGATTCCAATACTACGTCAACTTCTACTGTGGGGTTACCTCTTGAATCGAGAATTTCTCGAGCTACAATTTTTTCAATTTTCATCGTTTCTATTGTTTTTGAATAAGATTTCTGCAAAAGTACGGACTTGACAGAGAGTGAGAAATCACTATAAATAGGTATTCTTTTTGGCCCTATTCCCTATATGTCGTTAGTCCGATCTTATAATATAACAACGGGACGATGTTTTTTGTTTGAATGCAGGCGAATGAAATTTGAAGGATTTTAGTCTTCGATAATAACACCCAGCAAAGGAAGTAAATCCATAGCTTGTAAGGACGTGATAATAGCTCCTTTTAGGTCACTGGTATTAAGTGTTATACCGCTGATACGGGAGGTGCGTAGGTCTATTCCCCGGAGTGGGGCGTGTGAGAAGTCGGCTTCCACCAAATCGCAACTATCAAAAGCGACGGAAGAAAAGCGGCAGTCATTGAAACTCCCGTTTCTGAACAGGCAGTGCGCAAAACGTACCTGGTTCATTTTACTCATTGCCAGATTGATGTATCCGGCATTGCACTCGTGTAGCAGAATATGATTCAAAGTGGTTTCCGAAAAATTAGTTCCCAGCAACTTACAGAAAATAAATTCTACTCGGTACAAAGAGCTTTCTGCAAAAGAGATATTGGATAGGTCGCAGTTCTCGAACCGGACATCTGTCAGTTGGGATGAATGGAATTTGCATTCGCTGAATATCTGATTTTGGAAAGTACAGTTCTTGAAACTTTTATAGGACTTGTTGATTCCTTCTTCTTTTCCTTTGCTAAATAAAAGATCGGAGACTGTTTCTTCCTTGTCAAGCCATTCTTGTAAAGTGCTTGCGCTGGTTTCTTGTTCTTCCATTATCGGAGAAACTACACGGACGGGTTTAGCTGTATTTCTTTTTGTCATGTTGCAAAGGTTCCTTTTTTATAATTGTTTTCCTAAATAACCGCCTGCCACTACAGCTGTCAGTCCTATTGCTATACTTAATAGGGTGTAGGTAATGAATGTACCGTAAAATTCTCCTTTTAACAGCCCTATGCCGTCACTGGAGAAAGTAGAGAAGGTGGTAAATCCTCCGCATAATCCTGTTGTCAGAAAAAGGCGAACTTCGAAAGGAAGGTGGAACCGTTCGGAAAGAGCGTAAAATAGTCCGATGAGAAAACTACCGAAGATATTGACCGTGAAAGTAGCCCACGGAAAATTGTAGGGAACAATCCGTTCGTGCATAAGTAGCTGTATGCAATAACGCAATGCGCTACCGGTGCCGCCACCAAGAAAAATATAGATAATTTCTTTACTCATTTGGTTTTAGATATTTGTATCAGAGTTGGTGTAACTCTTTGGAAAAATAAAATAATTGTGTGCAAATATAGGAAGAATGTGTAATATACGTGTATAGTCAATCTGTTTTATTCGGCATAGCTACTGTGCTTTTCTCTCTTTACTTTCATTATTCGTTTTGTAATTAGTGTTTTATGTGATTGGATATATATTATGGAGAACATTATTGCAGTACATCGGTTGATAAGAAAGTAACAAAATAATAATTTAAAACATTCAGGTGAAAAAGATTGTTTTTTTAATCTCCATATTTTAATAAATATTAGTTGTTGCTCCGCAAAGAAAACTAAAACTTTGCGGAGTTCTTTTTTTATTAGACGGATTCTTTTTTGTACTTTTGCACATCTTTTTTAAAAACATCATCAATAAAGAGAACGACATGGGAGGTTTTTTCGGAACAGTCTCACAAGTGAGCTGCGTGACTGATTTATTCTACGGTACAGATTATAATTCACATTTGGGGACGAAACGGGGTGGACTTGCTACCTATAGTGAAGAGCGAGGTTTCATCCGGTCAATCCACAATCTGGAAAGTACTTATTTCCGTACTAAATTTGAAGATGAACTGGATAAGTTCAAAGGAAATGCCGGAATCGGTATTATTAGTGATACAGACGCGCAGCCTATTATTATTAATTCTCACCTCGGACGCTTTGCCATTGTTACTGTCGCAAAAATCACCAATATTAAAGAATTGGAAGATGAGCTTCTCTCGCAGAATATGCATTTCGCCGAACTTAGTTCAAGCAACACCAATCAGACGGAACTTATTGCATTACTTATCATACAAGGCAAAACTTTTGTCGAGGGTATCGAAAATGTATTCAAGCATATCAAAGGTTCTTGTTCCATGCTTCTGTTGACGGAAGACGGAAGTATTATTGCTGCCCGTGACCAGTGGGGACGTACTCCCGTAGTGATCGGAAAGAAAGAGGGTGCGTATGCTGCAACCAGTGAATCATCCAGTTTTCCGAATCTGGATTATGAGATTGACCGATATCTGGGTCCGGGCGAAATTGTACGTCTGTACAACGATCATGTTGTACAACTACGTAAGCCGGGTGAAGGTATGCAGATTTGTTCGTTCTTGTGGGTGTATTATGGTTTCCCGACTTCCTGTTATGAAGGGAAGAATGTTGAGGAAGTACGTTTCACGAGTGGCTTGAAAATGGGACAAATGGATAAATCGGAAGTAGACTGTGCTTGTGGCATTCCTGATTCGGGAGTCGGCATGGCATTAGGATATGCAGAAGGCAAGGGAGTCCCTTATCATCGGGCTATTTCGAAATATACACCGACATGGCCTCGTAGTTTTACACCGAGCAATCAGGAGATGCGTTCTCTTGTAGCGAAGATGAAACTGATTCCGAATCGTGCCATGCTCCAAGGCAAACGTTTGTTGTTTTGTGACGATTCAATCGTTCGTGGAACTCAGTTACGTGATAATGTGAAGATTCTGTATGATTATGGAGCAAAAGAGGTACATATGCGTATTGCTTGTCCTCCGTTGATTTATGCTTGTCCGTTTGTCGGATTCTCAGCTTCCAAGAATGCGTTGGAGTTGATTACCCGCCGTATTATAAAGGAATTGGAAGGTGACGAAGATAAGAATCTGGAGAAATATGCTACCACCGGCTCTCCTGAATATGAGAAGATGGTTAGCATTATTGCCGAACGCTTCGGTCTGACTTCTTTGAAATTTAATACTCTCGAAACATTGATTGAAGCTATCGGATTGCCGAAATGTAAAGTGTGTACACACTGCTTTGATGGTAGTAGCCACTTTTAAAAGATATTATACGATAAAAAAGAGCCGTGAATTGCTTTGTAATTCACGGCTCTTTTTTTACCTTTACGGCACTATAAACTATCAAATTGTAAATTGTAATTAATAACTTGTAATTAAATAACATGACTTTAGTAGACAGATTCTTAAAGTACGTAAGCTTCGATACACAATCTGATGAATCGACAGGGATTACCCCCAGTACTCCGAAGCAAATGGTATTTGCTGAATATTTGAAAACAGAGTTGGAATCTTTAGGCCTGGAGGATATTACTCTGGATGAGCATGGCTATCTTTTTGCCACGCTTCCTGCCAATATAGATAAGGATGTACCCACAATCGGATTTATTGCCCACATGGATACAAGTCCTGATATGAGTGGTAAAGATGTGACTCCGCGTATTGTAGAAAAGTACGATGGTTCGGATATCATGCTTTGTGCCGAAGATAATATAATTCTTTCTCCCGTTCAATTTCCCGAATTGCTTGATCATAAAGGAGAGGACCTGATTGTTACCAACGGAAAAACATTGTTGGGTGCAGATGATAAAGCTGGGATCGCCGAAATAGTATCGGCTGTTGTTTACTTGAAAGAACATCCTGAGATCAAACACGGGAAGATTCGCATCGGCTTTAATCCGGACGAAGAAATTGGTGAAGGCGCTCATAAATTTGATGTGGAGAAGTTCGGTTGTGAATGGGGATATACAATGGACGGAGGTGAAGTAGGAGAGTTAGAGTTTGAAAACTTTAATGCTGCTGCTGCCAAGATTCTTTTTAAGGGACGCAATGTACATCCGGGGTACGCCAAAAATAAGATGATTAACTCGATCTATCTTGCCAATCAGTTTATCACTCTGTTGCCTTCTATAGAAAGACCGGAACATACGACAGGCTACGAGGGATTCTATCATTTGATCGGTATTCAGGGCGAAGTGGAGCAATGCACTGTTTCTTATATTATTCGTGACCATGACCGGGCTAAATTCGAAGAACGTAAGAAAGAGATAGAACGCCTGGTTGCCCGGATGAATACTGAATATGGTGAAGGCACTGTAACTCTTGAATTGCGCGACCAATATTATAATATGCGTGAAAAGATAGAACCGGTAATGCACATTATTGACATCGCTTTTGCTGCTATGGAAGCCGTAGGCGTGAAACCGAATGTGAAGCCAATTCGTGGAGGTACGGACGGTGCGCAGCTTTCTTTCAAAGGTCTGCCATGTCCGAATATCTTTGCCGGTGGTCTGAATTTTCACGGACGTTATGAGTTTGTTCCTATTCAGAATATGGAAAAGGCGATGAACGTTATTGTGAAGATCGCCGAGCTGGTAGCTTCCAGATGATTTTCAATTACGGATATACCTGATATATAAACTTAATACTTAATACTTAAAAACTGAGATTCATGAAAACCACTCCGTTTACAGAGAAACATATAGCACTAGGTGCTAAAATGCACGAGTTTGCCGGTTATAATATGCCGATAGAATACTCCGGCATCATTGATGAACATCTGACTGTTTGCAATTCAGTCGGTGTGTTTGATGTATCCCACATGGGAGAATTTTGGGTGAAAGGTCCGAATGCATTGGCTTTTCTACAGAAAGTGACTTCCAATAATGTGGCGGCATTAACTCCCGGTAAGATACAATATACCTGCTTCCCTAATGAAGATGGTGGTATTGTAGACGATTTACTGGTTTATCATTATGAACCGGAAAAATATTTGTTGGTGGTTAATGCTGCCAATATGGATAAAGATTGGGATTGGTGTGTGTCTCATAATACAGAGGGGGCGGAGTTGGAAAATTCCTCTGATAATATAGGTCAGCTTGCTGTGCAAGGTCCGAAAGCAATTCTTGCTTTGCAAAAACTGACGGATGTTGATTTATCATCTATTCCATATTATACTTTTAAAGTTGGAAAGTTTGCAGGCGAGGACAATGTGATAATCTCTAATACAGGTTATACGGGTGCAGGAGGTTTTGAACTCTATTTCTATCCGAGTGCTGCCGATACAATTTGGACAGCTATTTTCGAAGCTGGTGAAGAATTTGGTATTAAACCGGTGGGGTTGGGAGCGCGTGATACACTCCGACTGGAAATGGGCTTCTGTCTCTATGGCAATGATTTGGATGATACGACTTCACCTATAGAAGCCGGTTTGGGCTGGATTACGAAATTTGTAGAAGGCAAAAACTTTATCAACCGTCCTATGTTAGAGAAGCAGAAAGCGGAAGGAACAACTCGTAAATTAGTCGGCTTTGAAATGATTGACCGGGGGATTCCTCGTCACGGTTATGAACTAGTGAACCAGGAAGGAGAGAAGATTGGAGTGGTTACATCCGGTACTATGTCGCCTACCCGTAAAATTGGTATTGGTATGGGGTATGTGAAACCGGAATATAGTAAAATCGGTACTGAAATTTGCATTGATATGCGCGGACGTAAACTGAAAGCAGTAGTGGTGAAACCACCTTTTAGAAAATAAAGATTAAACTCTATTTTATAGGTTAGCCTCGGAAATATGTCAACGTTTTCCGGGGCTAATTGATTTTATGACGGTTACTATGAAACATATCCGTTAATATGTTGTTTATGCCATAGAAATATTATAATTTTGTCATCAAATACGATGAACTAATGTCTCAATTACCTACTCTTATAGCTGATCTCGCACTGATATTGATCTGTGCCGGTATCATGACTCTGTTATTCAAGAAGTTGAAGCAGCCTCTAGTGCTGGGGTATGTCGTTGCCGGATTTTTGGCAAGTCCTCATATGCCGTTTACGCCTTCAGTAATGGATAGTGCCAACATTAAGACATGGGCGGATATCGGTGTTATCTTTTTATTGTTCGCTCTCGGGCTTGAATTTAGTTTTAAAAAGATTGTAAAAGTGGGTGGTTCCGCTATCATAGCTGCTTGTACCATTATCTTTTGTATGATTTTGTTGGGGATAGGAGTCGGTATGAGTTTCGGATGGCACCGAATGGATAGTCTGTTCCTGGGCGGTATGATTGCAATGTCCTCTACTACTATTATTTATAAAGCATTTGATGATCTGGGATTGAGAAAAAAACAGTTCACAGGGCTTGTGTTAAGTATCTTGATTCTGGAAGATATATTGGCTATCGTTTTAATGGTGATGCTTTCCACTATGGCAGTAAGTCATAATTTTGAAGGTACGGAGATGTTGGAAAGTATCGGAAAGTTATTGTTCTTCCTTATTTTATGGTTTGTAGTGGGTATTTATTTAATTCCTGAATTTCTGAAACGTTGCAGGAAACTAATGGGAGAGGAGACTTTACTTATCGTATCCCTGGCATTATGTTTCGGTATGGTGGTAATGGCTGCCAATACGGGATTCTCCGCCGCATTCGGTGCGTTCATTATGGGGTCTATCTTAGCCGAGACCATCGAAGCGGAATCCATAGATCGATTAGTGAAACCGGTCAAAGATCTTTTCGGAGCTATCTTTTTCGTATCGGTGGGTATGATGGTAGATCCGGCAATGATTGTGGAGTATGCCATACCTATCATAGTAATTACTCTGGCAGTAATTTTGGGACAGGCAATTTTCGGAACATTTGGAGTAATTCTTTCCGGAAAGCCCTTGAAAACAGCTATGCAATGTGGCTTTAGTTTGACACAAATCGGTGAGTTTGCATTTATTATAGCCTCGTTGGGAGTATCTTTGCATGTGACGAGTGATTTCCTGTATCCGATAGTGGTGGCAGTTTCCGTTATTACCACTTTTCTAACTCCCTATATGATTCGTCTGGCGGAACCCGCTTCCACTTTTGTTGATGCTCACTTGCCGGAATCCTGGAGAAAGTTCTTGATGCGTTATTCTTCCGGATCGCAAACCGCACTCAATCACGAAAATCTGTGGAAAAAGTTATTGATAGCAATGGTGCGTATTACAGTTGTTTATTCGATAGTCAGCATATCTATCATTGCTCTTTCTTTCCGCTTTGTGGTACCGTTCTTTAAGGAGAACTTACCCCATTTCTGGGCGTCACTGTTGGGAGCGGTCTTTGTTATTCTATGTATTGCTCCTTTTTTGCGTGCTATTATGGTGAAGAAAAATCATTCGGTCGAGTTTGTGACTTTGTGGCATGATAGCCGTACGAATCGTGCTCCCTTAGTTTCTACTATCGTTATCCGGATTATGATAGCGGCACTGTTCGTTATTTTTGTAATATCGGGATTGTTCAAAGCATCTATCGGCTTAATAATAGGGGTTGCTGTGCTTGTCGTGTTGCTTATGGTATGGTCACGCCGTTTGAAAAAACAGTCAATATTAATTGAGCGACGTTTCTTTCAGAATCTTCGTTCAAGAGATGTGCGTGCAGAATATCTGGGAGAAAAGAAACCGGAATATGCCGGACGTTTGTTGTCTCATGATTTACATCTTGCCGATATGGAAATTCCCGGAGAATCTTCTTGGGCTGGTAAAACATTGCTGGAACTGAATTTGGGAAAGAAGTTCGGTGTACATGTAGCTTCTATTCTTCGTGGAAAGAGAAGGATTAACATTCCCGGAGGCTCCGTCCGTTTGTTCCCAATGGATAAGATACAAGTGATAGGAACGGATGAGCAATTGAGTGTTTTTAATGAGGCTATGCAAAATGGCGCAAAGATCGACTGGGATGTATATGAAAAGAGTGAAATGGCTTTGAGGCAGTTTATCATAGATGCAGATTCTGTCTTTCTAGGTAAGACAATTCGTGAATCGGGTATTCGTGACAAGTATCACTGTATGATAGCGGGCATTGAAAATGAGGACGGTGCGTTGATGGTACCGGATGTAAATGTGCCGCTTGTAGAAGGAGATGTAGTGTGGGTGGTAGGTGAGAAAGAGGATGTATACCAATTAATCGATCAAAAAAGCGAAAAAGTACAGGTCGGATAAAAATAGAACACCTATTTTTGTTTCGTTAAAATATAAAATAATTGTATCATGAAAAGCGATCCTAAAGAATGTCTGTATTGTCAGAACAATGAAACGCTGCATAATCTGATGATTGAGATTGCGCAGTTGAGTGTATCACGTGTATTCCTGTTTAAGGAACAAACTTATCGAGGACGTTGCCTTGTTGCCTACAAGGATCACGTAAACGATTTGAATGAATTGAGCGATGAAGATCGTAATGCTTTTATGGCAGATGTGACACGAGTTACCCGCGCCATGCAGAAAGCATTTCAACCGGAAAAGATAAATTATGGTGCTTATTCGGATAAATTATCTCATTTACATTTTCATTTGGCTCCGAAATATGTGGATGGTCCTGACTATGGTGGTATATTCCAGATGAATCCGGGAAAGGTTTATTTGACGGATGCTGAGTATCAGGAATTGATTGATGCAGTAAGGGCAAATCTGTAAGTAGTAATTTCAGGCACGGATTATCCTGTTGTTTTGTGTGACCGTTTTTTTATAAAACGAGCATTCTGTAATTCGTGCCTAAAATGACAATATGTAACAAAGGAAACCTTGCTTAGGCGTTAATTCGGTTAGTCTTCGCTATCGAAATCAAATTCAAAATCAAAGTCGTCCATAAATTCTGGTGTTATAAACTCTTCCAGATTTCGTCGATCTTTTTTGGTAGGACGTCCGGTTCCTCGTGCTCGGTCAATGAAGCCGCTGATCTTACTCATTTCCAATAGTTCATATTGGTCGGGAGTTGTGACGTTCTCCATCATTTCGGGGACGAGTTTGGCGCCTATACGTTTTTCAATTGCTTGCAGCACTTTGAATGAATATGTGATAGGCGGCTTTTTAACCTGAATTACATCTCCCGGCTTTACCATACGTGCGGCTTTGACGAGTGCTCCATTTATGGTGACACGGCCTTTTTTACAGGCTTCTGCTGCTATCGTACGTGTTTTGAAGATACGTACAGCCCACATCCATTTGTCTATTCTTGCTTCAGCCATTTTAGTTATTATCTTTATTTTTTATTGAACTGGTTCATAGTGATATCAATTCCGGCAAGACAGAAACTTTTAATAATCTCACCTGCCGTTGCCAGCCTTTCCTCCATTGTCTTCCAATCTTCATCTGTGAAATGTCCCAGTACATAATCAATCTGCCCGCCACGTGGGAAATCATTACCGATACCAAATCGCAGACGGGCATAATTTTGTGTTCCTAAGGTTGAGGCAATATGCTTCAATCCATTATGTCCAGCGTCACTCCCTTTTCCTTTTAAACGTAAAGTACCGAAAGGGAGTGCCAAGTCATCTACCACTATCAGCACATTTTCTAATGGGATGTTTTCTTTTTGCATCCAGTAGCGGACAGCGAAACCGCTTAGGTTCATGAAGGTGGAAGGTTTCAGCAGGATTAACTGGCGCCCTTTGACTGAAAAGCTGGTTGTGAATCCGTAACGTCCGTCAATAAAAGGAGGAGCATTATTGATTCTTGCCAATGCTTCTACCGTCATAAATCCGATATTGTGCCGGGTTTCATGATATTCAGGGCCAATGTTTCCCAGTCCGACAATTAAATATTTTATCATTACTTATCCGTAAAACAGTTCATTAATATAGAAAAAGAAACGCAGATTAATACAAACTAGTACAGACTTAACATCTGCTTTCATCTGCATTAATCTGCGTTTAAAGTAAATCTCTTTACAGGAATAGTCTCAAATTACTTGCCGGCTGCAGCTGCTGCACCTCTTGCTGCACGAGTCAACTTAACGGCACATACCACAGCTTCTTTAGCACTCATCAATTCAAGGCCTTCGAAGCTCAATTCGCCAACTTTTACAGTCTTACCTAAACCGAGGTGAGAAACGTTCACTGTCAGTTTTTCAGGAATAACGTTATACAAAGCTTTCACTTTAATCTTACGCATCTGCAAAGCCAACTTACCACCGGCTTTCACACCTTCTGCAAGACCTTCCAACTGTACAGGAACTTCCATTACGATAGGTTTAGCTTCATCGATCTGATAGAAGTCTACGTGTAGGATAGTATCTTTTACAGGATGGAATTGAATATCTTTCAGGATAGCGTTTACTTTTTTGCCGTCGATAATCAAGTCTACTACATAGATATGCGGAGTATAAACCAAATTACGAAGACCTTCGTTAGGCACTGTAAAGTGAACTACTTCATTACCTCCGTAAAGTACGCAAGGTACACCACCGTTTTTACGAATTTCTTTCAAAGCTCTTGCTTGTTCTGAAGAGCGTTCTGCAATTGTTCTTGCAGTTCCTTTTACTTCAATTGATTTCATTTCTTTAAAAAATTGTGTTACTCTAAATTAAGTTAGTTTGCTTAATTCACCATTACACGATGTGGATTATCACACGATGTCGCAAAAAAGCGGTGCAAAGGTACGGTCTTTTTTTGATATATCAAAGAGCTTTCTTCTTAAAAATCAATGTCAATCTTGATTTCACTCCCCAATTTTTCCTCTTTTGCTTCTTCTTCAATAGCAGCTTGCTCTTTTTCCATATCTGCTTCCTGGGTTAAACGGCTGATATAGTCGTTCATGTCATTGCGATCAATGAAATCGATAGCTTCTGTCAATCCTGCCATGAATTTCTGAAAATCTTCTCTATATAAGAAAATCTTGTGTTTTTCGAAACTCACCTGAGAATCATCGCCTTCTCCCATTATCACCTTTTTGCTCTCTGTAATAGCAAGGAACATTTCATCTTTACGGTTCTTTTTTACATCGAGGTAATAGATGCGTTTACCTGCTTTAATGGACTTGGAGAATACGATCTCCTTATCATTCATGTCTGCGCTCATTTTCTTTTTTAAATCTTCCATATATTTCGGTCCGTTTATAATCGGCTTCAAAATTGGATATTTTTTTTAAACTGTCAAAAGAAAAAGCGCAGAGAATCAAATACTGCATTAAAAAATGTGATTTATTTGTGGAAACTCATTAAAAATATCTACTTTTGCAGTTCGATAACAATAGTATAAATTGAATTTATGATCAACAGAGTTCTTATTCGTCTTAAGATTATACAGATAGTATATGCCTATTATCAGAATGGCAGCAAAAATCTAGACTCAGCGGAGAAAGAGTTATTCTTTAGTCTTTCAAAGGCGTATGACCTTTACAACTATTTGCTAATGCTGATGATAGCATTGACAGAGTATGCGCAAAAGCGTATTGATGCGGCAAAAGCTAAATTGGCACCCACGAAAGAAGAATTGTATCCCAACAAAAAGTTTGTGGAAAATAAGTTTATTGCCCAATTGGAAGTCAATAAGCAGCTGTCCGAGTTTATTGCCAATCAAAAAAGGACTTGGGCAAACGATCAGGACTTCGTGAAGGAACTATATGAGAAGATTGTAGAAACTGATATATATAAGGATTATATGGCCTCTGATGATAACTCATATGAAGCTGATCGCGAATTATGGAGAAAAATCTATAAGACATATATCTTTAATAATGATTCTCTCGACCAGGTATTGGAGGACCAGAGTCTGTATTGGAACGATGATAAGGAAATTGTAGATACATTCGTATTGAAGACCATTAAGCGTTTCGATGAAAAGAAGGGTGCCAATCAGGAATTACTTCCTGAATTTAAGGATGACGAAGACCAGGAATTCGCACGCCGTCTGTTCCGCCGTACTATTTTAAATTCCGACTATTATCGCCATCTTGTTAGCGAAAATACAAAGAACTGGGAACTGGATCGTATTGCATTTATGGATGTAATCATTATGCAAACTGCTTTAGCCGAAATTTTAAGTTTCCCGAACATTCCGGTCAGTGTTTCGTTAAATGAGTATGTGGAAATTGCGAAGTTGTATAGCACATCCAAAAGCGGTAGCTTTATTAACGGAACATTAGATGGAATAGTTAATCAATTGAAAAAAGAAGGTAAGTTGACTAAAAACTAATACCTTTGTCCATATAGTAGAAACTAAAACTGATTTTTTATGAATGTATTGACTGTATTATTGCAAGCTCCTGCTGGTGCTGCCGGAGGTGGAAGTATGATGTGGATCATGCTGATAGCAATGTTTGTTATCATGTATTTCTTTATGATCCGTCCTCAAAATAAGAAGCAGAAAGAAATAGCAAATTTCCGTAAATCTCTTCAGGTTAATCAATCGGTTATTACTGCTGGTGGTATCCACGGAACAATCAAGGAGATTACTGACGATTATATCGTACTTGAAATTGCTTCTAACGTAAAGATAAAGATAGATAAAAACTCTATTTTCGCTGACGCTTCGGCTGCTAGTAATCAATCTAAGTAAATGGTAAACAATGCCTATGCTTGATCGTAGGAAAATAAGGTACACATATTTAAAACTATCCAAGAAAATTAAGGACTTCCTGCTTAGCGATAAGAGCAGGGAGTTCTTAATTTTTTTGTTTTTTTTTCTGATAGCCGGTGGATTCTGGTTACTCCAAACGTTAAATAATGATTATGAAGCGGAATTTTCTATTCCGGTACGGGTAAAAGACCTTCCCAATAATGTAGTGCTGACTTCGGAACCTCCTTCTGAACTTCGGGTTCGGGTGAAGGATAAGGGGACTGTACTGCTTAATTATATGTTGGGAAAAAGTTTTTTTCCAGTCAATTTAAGTTTTCTCGATTATAAAGGGAAAAATAATCATGTGAAGATTTATGCATCCGATTTTGAGAAAAAGATACTAAGTCAGTTGAATGTCTCTTCTAAAATACTCTCGATAAAGCCGGATACATTAGAATACATCTATTCCGAGGGAAAATCCAAGTTAGTACCCGTCCGTCTTCAGGGGAAGGTAACTGCCGGGCTTCAATATTATGTTTCGGATACAATTTGTAATCCGGATTCTGTGTTGGTGTATGCGCCCGAAGGGATTTTGGATACGATTACTACTGCTTATACCCAGAAAATAAATCTGGAGAATATTTCGGATACCACTCGGCAACGAATATCTCTGGCTCCGTTAAGAGGAGTAAAATTCGTTCCAAGTTCGGTTGAGGCGACATTTCCGGTAGATATTTATACGGAGAAAACAGTCGAAGTACCGTTACATGGAATTAATTTTCCGGCGGATAAGGCCCTACGTGCATTTCCTTCTAAAGTTCAGATAACTTTTCAGGTAGGATTGAAGCGTTTTCGTAGTATTAAAGCCGATGATTTTGTGATAAATGTCTCTTATGAAGAACTGTTGAAGCTTGGTTCTGATAAATATACGGTTAAATTGAAATCATTTCCGAATGGGATAAATCAAATCCGTATTGTACCCGAACAAGTAGACTTTTTGATAGAACAAGTATCTTCTTTTTCCGATGTTGATTAAGGTTGGTATAACTGGTGGTATCGGTAGCGGGAAAAGCGTTGTTTCCCGGTTGCTGGAGATAATGGGTATTCCTGTTTATATATCGGATACAGAAGCGAAACGTATTACTTGTACCGATACAGTGATTCGCCGGGAACTTTGTGCTTTGGTCGGTCAGGAAGTATTTCAGGGGGGAGAACTGAACCGGACTTTATTGGCGGAGTATATGTTCGGGTATCCGGAGCACGTGAAAGAAGTGAATGCTATTATTCATCCACGGGTAAAAGATGATTTCCGGCAATGGACAGTCCGTTTCGGGAATAACGGACTGGTTGGTATGGAATCCGCTATCCTTATTGAATCCGGTTTTAGAGAAGAAGTTGATTTCCTTGTAATGGTTTATGCACCGTTGGAAGTGAGAGTAGAGCGGGCTATGAAACGTGACTGTTCATCAAGGGAGTTGGTCTTGAAGCGTATTGAGGCACAGATGAGTGATGAGGCCAAGCGGGAACAAGCCGATTTTGTGATAGTAAATGACAATGAAACACCGTTAATTCCGCAGGTTTTGGAGCTTATTTCTTTGCTATCTAAAAATAATCATTACCTTTGCGACGCTAAAAAAATAATTAATAAATAAAAGAATATATACTATGTTGAAGACTATCTTGTCTATCTCCGGAAAACCGGGATTGTACAAACTTATTTCGCAAGGAAAAAATATGTTGATTGTTGAATCAATCAATGCTGATAAGAAGCGTTTCCCCGCTTATGGTAATGAAAAAATTATCTCTCTGGCAGATATCGCAATGTACACAGATGATGCGGAAGTTCCTTTGTATGATGTGTTGGAAGCGATGAAAAAGAAAGAAAATTCGGCAATTGCTTCTCTTGATCCGAAGAAGGCTAGTCCGGAACAACTCCGTGAATACTTGGCTGAAGTGTTGCCTAATTTCGATCGTGATCGTGTGCATGTAGGAGATATCAAGAAATTGATTTCCTGGTATAATACGTTGATATCTAATGGACTTACTGAATTTAAACCAGAAGCGGAAGTTGGGGAAGAAGAGGCAGTGGCAGAATAATAATTAATGTCATTTGTCTAAATGAGACTAAAGAACATGATAATCGCATTTAATGTGGTTATCATGTTTTTTTATAGAGATGTTTGTAAATTCAGAAAAAAATTAGTATAATTTGGGTAATCTTTTATTAAAATAAATATCTTCTACTTATATTGTAAATAATGGTGCTTTTTATGTATCTTTGTCGCTGTTCTCTATTTTTCACGATGTCTATGGCAGTTAAAATGAAAATGGACAACAAAAGCGTTTAAAGATATTATTCGATGCTTGAGTTATCCAGTGACCTCAAGTATGATAAATTGTGTAGTTCTCACGCTTTTTTATAATTAATCACCTTCCAGGGAACAGGAGGCTTTATATAGGGAATGGAGACAATAACGAATAAAGGAGTGAATATCTGTTTGGATAATGAATCAGGGGAGTTATGCTTGACTAATTTGTTATCAGGTACAATGGTATTTTTATATGATTCTCAAGGAGAATTAAGGGAAAAACACCAATTTGCTTTACCTTTGCTTACCATAACAATTTCTAAACAGGGTACTTATGTTTTAGTGATGAGTCATCCGAACTGTCAGCCTGAAGTTCGGAGGATTATCTATACAGGGATATAAAAAGAAGTCGGTAAGTTTGCCAAGAAACTTACCGACTTCTTATTTTTTGTATTGTGTTTAATTTCTGAATACTAATCCGTCTCCGCCAGCATCGACAATGATCGCTTTACTTCGATCTACTTCCTGAGCTAGCAGTTTCTTAGACAGGTCGTTCAGCAAATAGCGTTGAATAGCTCTTTTCACCGGACGCGCTCCGAATTCAGGATCATAACCTACTTGTGACAAGAAGTTTAATGCAGCATCTGTCATTTCCAATTCCACACCGTTTTCAGCAAGCATTTTCTGTACGCTCTTGATTTGTAAGAGGACAATTTGCCTGATTTCATTTTCTGTCAGCGGCAAGAACATAATTGTTTCGTCAATACGATTCAGAAATTCCGGACGAATCGTTTTCTTCAACATATTCATCACTTCCTTCTTCGTTTCTTCGATTACCTCTTCCTTATTAGAACCGTTCAGTTTCTCCATTTGACTTTGTATATAGGAACTTCCCATATTTGAAGTCATGATAATGATCGTATTCTTGAAGTTAACTACCCTTCCTTTATTGTCTGTCAATCTTCCGTCGTCCAATACTTGCAACAGAATATTGAAAACATCCGGATGCGCTTTCTCTATTTCATCAAACAACACAACAGAGTAAGGTTTCCGCCGAATAGCTTCTGTCAACTGACCACCTTCGTCATATCCTACATATCCCGGAGGTGCTCCGACCAGACGTGAAACACTATGCTTTTCCTGATACTCACTCATGTCTATACGGGTCATCATCGTTTCATCATCAAATAGGAATTCTGCCAGTGCTTTCGCCAATTCTGTCTTACCCACCCCCGTTGTTCCGAGGAAGATAAACGAACCAATCGGACGTTTGGGATCTTGTAGTCCTGCCCGGCTACGACGCACTGCATCGGCAACTGCCTCAATTGCTTCATCTTGACCGATTACACGTTGGTGAAGTTCTTCTTCCAAATGCAACAATTTATCTTTCTCGCTTTGCAGCATTTTGCTAACCGGAATACCTGTCCAACGAGAAACAACATCAGCAATATCTTCGGCATCTACTTCCTCTTTTATCATTGCCTTGTCTCCCTGCATATCGCGCAGTTTCTTTTGAGTATCCTCAATTTCTTTATCCAATGCCTGAAGTTTTCCGTAACGGATTTCGGCTACTTTGCCATAATCTCCTTCGCGTTCAGCTTTCTCGGCTTCGAATTTCAGATTCTCTATCTCGACTTTGTTCTGTTGAATCTTATCCATTAACGTCTTTTCGCTTTGCCATTTAGCTTTGAAAGATTTTTCCAATTCTTTCAATTCAGCGAGTTCTTTACCGATAATCTCCAGTTTCGGTTTGTCGTTTTCACGTTTGATAGCTTCGCGCTCAATCTCTAGTTGCTTGATTTTACGGGAGATCTCGTCCAGTTCTTCCGGTACGGAATCTACTTCCATTCGTAATTTGGCGGCAGCTTCGTCCATAAGATCAATAGCCTTATCCGGCAAGAAACGGTCGGTGATATAGCGGCTACTTAGCTCCACGGCTGCAATAATTGCGTCGTCTTTGATACGCACATGATGGTGATTTTCGTAACGTTCTTTCAGTCCGCGGAGGATAGAAATCGTGCTCAGGTTATCCGGTTCGTCTACTTGTACGATTTGGAAACGGCGTTCCAATGCTTTATCCTTTTCGAAGTATTTCTGATATTCGTCAAGGGTGGTTGCACCGATAGAGCGCAGTTCGCCACGGGCCAGAGCCGGTTTTAGAATATTTGCGGCGTCCATGGCACCTTCGCCTTTCCCAGCACCTACCAATGTATGGATTTCATCAATAAATAAGATAATATCACCTTCCGACTTCTTCACTTCATTGACTACCGATTTCAGACGTTCCTCAAACTCACCTTTGTACTTTGCACCGGCAACGAGTGCACCCATATCCAACGAATAAACCTGTTTGTTCTTCAGGTTCTCGGGTACGTCTCCCCGTAGGATACGATGCGCTAATCCTTCGACAATAGCTGTTTTACCCGTACCCGGTTCACCAATCAGAATGGGATTGTTCTTAGTTCTCCGGCTTAATATCTGAAGTACCCGTCGAATTTCTTCGTCACGTCCGATTACCGGATCGAGTTTACCGCTACGAGCAGCTTCATTCAGGTTAATGGCATATTTTTCCAATGATTGATAAGTGTCCTCACTGGATTGTGACGTTACTTTTTCTCCTTTCCTTAATTCGCTGATAGCGTTACGCAACTCCTTTTCCGTCATTCCGGCATCTTTCAGAATGGTGGATACAGTGCTTTTTACAGTGAGTAACGCTAACAGTATATGTTCCAAAGAAACAAACTCGTCGCCCATTTCCTTTGAATACTGGGTTGCTTTCTGCAATACATCATTTGCTTCACGGCTCAGATACGGCTCACCACCGGAAACTTTAGGCAGCGAATCAATCTGTTTGTCAACGACAACCGCTACTTGCTGTCCATTCATACCTAACTTTTGGAAGATGAAGTTCGTAACGTTTTCGCCTACCTTCATCACCCCCTGCATGATGTGAACGGGTTCTATGGCTTGTTGCCCCCGGCTTTTCACCAGATTTACAGCCTCCTGTATCGCTTCTTGGGATTTGATTGTAAAATTGTTAAAGTTCATATCGTTGTTCTCCTTTCTTTTTCATGTTTCTAATAACACTTAAAAGGGCGCAAAAGATTTGCCAAGTAGAAAAATGTGACAAAATAGCATGATTATAAGGAGCTTACAGGACAAAATGGCTTCTTTTTCCAGTGTATGACTGACGAATTTGCTGCGAAATGAGGAGGATAAATAAAAGTATTGTAGTATCTTTATCGGCTGTAATGTTATTGTAAATAAGATATGAACGATAAACCTCAAATAAAACTGTCTGAAACAGTAGTGCTGATTGATGCAGCTTTTCTGAACTTTGTAATTACAGATATGAAAGGATACTTTGAAGATACTTTGCAACGTTCTTTACAAGAGATAGACCTTTCGATACTGACTACCTATCTTACTTTGGACGCCGGGATTACGGAAGGGAAAAATGAAGTCCAATTTCTTTTTGTTTACGATAAGGAGTCTGGGCGGCTTGTACATTGCCGGCCTTCCGATCTGGAGAAAGAACTGAACGGGGTTGCTTTTCAAAGCCCTTATGGAGAATATTCATTTGCCAGTGTCCCTTCGGAGGGAATGGTGACAAGGGAAGATTTATTCTTGGATTTGCTGTCTATTGTTGCCGATTCGGCTGATGTGAAAAGAATGATTGTGATTTCCTTTAATGAAGAATACGGGAAGAAAGTGGCTGATGCGCTGAATGAAATAAAAGATAAGGAAGTGATTCAGTTCCGCATGAACGAACCGGATGCTCCGGTGAAGTATAAATGGGAAATGTTGGCTTTTCCTGTGATGCAGGCATTGGGGATCAAAGCTGACGAACTACAATAATATCAGTTCCTATATTTGCTGACTATACCTATATATTTAATACTTAAAATTTAGCCCTGTGTCTGATTTTCGTTTAAAAGTATTCCAAAGTGTAGCGAAGAACCTGAGTTTTACGAAAGCTTCGCAAGAACTGTTTGTAAGCCAGCCTGCTATCACTAAGCATATCCAAGAGTTAGAGACTTATTATCAGGCTCGTTTGTTCGAGCGTCAGGGAAGTAAAATTTCGCTGACCGATGCGGGGGAATTGCTGTTGAAGCATAGTGAGAAGATTCTGGATGATTACAAGCAACTGGAATATGAAATGCATTTGTTGCATAACGAGTATATTGGTGAATTGAGACTGGGTGCCAGTACAACGATTGCCCAATATGTTCTTCCTCCTTTATTGGGAAATTTCATAGCTAAGTTTCCGCAGGTCAATCTTTCTCTAATCAATGGAAATTCCCGGGGAGTGGAAACAGCCTTACAGGAACATCGGATAGATTTAGGTTTGGTGGAAGGAATCTTTCGTCTGCCTAACTTAAAGTATACTTCATTCTTGCAGGACGAACTTGTAGCAGTGGTGCACGCGCATATCAAGCTGGATATTCAGGATGAGATTACTCCGGAAGACTTGCCGAATATTCCATTAGTTCTGCGTGAAAGAGGTTCCGGGACGCTGGATGTCTTCGAACGTGCTTTGTCGCAGCATAATCTGAAACTGTCTTCTTTAAATGTAATGATGTATCTCGGCAGTACGGAAAGCATTAAACTTTTCCTCGAACATACTGATTGTATGGGGATTGTCTCTATCCGTTCCGTACATAAAGAACTCGTTGCAGGTAATCTGCGTGTAATTGAGATAAAGGGAATGCCTATGCAGCGTGAATTTAACTTTGTGCAACTGCAAGGGCAGGAGGGGGGATTATCCCAAGTCTTTATGCGGTTTGCGGGACATCATAGTAAAAGTCTGTAATCGGCTTTTCCGTTACTTTTACATACAGATTAACTTCCCAGCATTTCAATGCGTTACGATGCAACAAAATGGCGGGAAGTTGGTTTTGGTTTTTAGGATACTAGAAAAGAAAATGTTTTTTCTTTTCTCATATTCTCATACTTTTAATGTAATACTCTGTATGCCAGTGTACTACTGTATGAGAAATACTTTTAAAGAAGTGCATTTCTCATCATTTTTAAGGCAAAATAGCCCTCAAAACGGTTATTTCTCATATATTTTTGCAGTGTTTCTCATACCGTTATTACCTTTCTTCGACTATTTTTTCTTTATATATACCCTGTGCGTACCTCTACCCATACTTTCTATTCCTGAATCAGGTTGGTGTCCCCACTGTTTCAGTTCAATAGTAGCTGCAGTTTGAAGTAATCCGGTCAGTTTGCGATAGTCCCGTATGGTGAGGAAAGGATGTTCGTCGAGGAATTTGATAGCCAATGCCAGCCGTTGCTCAGGCGTAAACTTCGTAGAGGAGCGTTGTTTTTTCCAAGGCGCTCTTTCCAGTTGGCATCGTTCACTGATGTTTCTAATCATTGTTCTGTCTACTCGGAAACTCACTCCTCCAATAAAGATACTTTGTGCGTTACGGTGTTTTCCACCTTCTTCCGCATCTTCCCGTTCTTTATCTCTTCCTAAAGTGAGCGACGGAGTAAATGTTCCTATTCCGTCTATTTTTACCGAACGTCCTTCTGCCATGAGATGTGCCATTTCGAGAGCTGTCTGAAGAAGTACGCCTTCTATATCTCCTGCACTGAAACCACTTACATCGCCAACTCGTTGCGCTAATTCTTTTATGCTTGCATTATCTATCCGCGCAAATTTAGGATAAGTAATTCTCTTGCCTGTTTTCCGAAGGTCGGGCATCTCCTCCATAATGTACCGTGCCATACGATCTGTTGTTTAAACTGTTAATAGATAAGTTCCTTGGTATTATAGGTAAACCTCCTTGCCTCTAATAGAAAAGTTCCTGTTGGTTAGATATAAACTATAAATGAAACTTTCGTTTTTATAAACGCAACTTGCATTTATAAAAATGAAGCTTGCGTTTTTATAATCAAAACTTGCGTTTGTAGTTTGTTCTTATACAAAGGTAAGTTTTCTATTTGATAAAAGGAAGTTTATCAGTAATAAAGAGGAAGTTGTTTGTTAATAGGTTGAAGGAGAGGTGCTTCTTCTTGTGGATTCGTTGGTAGGTTGGTTCAGAAAGGGAGAACTGTTATCGGAAGACATATTAATAATGTGGTAAAATAGAGTGATATTCGGCATGGTGTCATAGGAGGTAAAAGCAGAAGACTAAAATTACTCTTTATAAATCTTGATGCTATCCTCTCTGTTGGTTACCGTGTCAAGAGCTATGCGGTAAACAATAATCTTTTATAGACAAAACACGAAGAGTTAGCCCAACCGGCTTATATCCTAGGACATACCATTAATACGTAGCTGGAGCTGATAAGTACAGAAAACCATGAATTGATTAATGTGATGGTGTGAAATAATTATGAGTAGGTTAGAATACAAGCATTTGGATAAAAAAGATTGATATGGAGTAGGAATTTTAATTTTATTTTCATAGTTTTGCAGTGTTACTCATGCCGAATTCGTTTGCTTAGCGTTGGTAGGGTGGGTATACATATACATAAAAGGCGTTTACTGAACGCTTTGGTTTTGACATTCTAAGAATCTCGCAAATTCAAACTGTTCGTCAGAAACAAAGCAATGGTGAATGCTCCAAAGGGTGTATTATATGCCATCTTTATTGTTTTTGATACCGATTAGGTGTTAAAAACAGAGGATGAATTATATACTTACATTGGCGTGGGGCTTTCGGCGTTGCTCGTTTCGACGAACAGGGCAATGCGAGAGCCTTTAGAATGTGGAACGGGCAACAGGAACTGGCTCCACGTTTTTTTTGTATATGTAATTTAAGAATAAACCATGACAGCAATGGAGTCGGCTGGCATAAATAGACAGATTAGCCGACAATGTTGGATATAATACAAAACAATCCTTATCGTCTTTTAGGTATATATTCAAATTCACCGATAAAAGAGCGAGTGGCAAACCATAATAGGCTGAAAGCTTTTTTGAAGGTGGGGAAAGAAGTTTCGTTTCCTTTAGATTTATCAGGTGTACTTTCTACGATGACTCGTACTACAGAAAAAGTATCTGATGCAGAAGCGAAACTGACTTTATCAAACGAACAACTCAGGTATGCACAATTTTGGTTCGTAAAAGTTACTCCTTTAGATGACGTTGCCATAAATCACCTGATTGTAGGAAATATAGATGGAGCAATATCTATTTTGGAAAAAAAGGAGAATGTTTCATCCTTACAAAATAGAATTGTCTGTGCATTGGTAACAGACAACTACGCATTAGCTATTGCTTGCGCATACAAACTTTATTCTTCGTATACTACTGATTTTGTACATATCGTTTTAGGAAATTATCAAATGATAGATACGGGAAAGTTGGCATATGATTTTCTAGATGTACTTTGTTCTGCTATAGGTGCGCAAAAACTATTGCCTTATTTGTCGGACAACGATTGGAAACAATATATAAGCGATCAGGCAATAAAACCTTTAATCGAAACATTACAGTCTGCAATTGATATAGCGAAGGCTTCAAATGGAAAAGGTACTACTGCTCGTTATAATGCCGGTGCTAAATTGATGAATGTAGCGAAAGATGAACTTTCTCAATTAAAAGGTTTACTTTCTGTAGCGGATTTGCAATACCAAATGATTGCAGATAAGATTGCACAGGAAATCTTACAATGTGGCATTGATTATTTCAATGCCACCGAAGAGGATGATGCTCCACAAAAGGCTGGTATTCTTCAAAACTATGCTTTATCTATTGCTGTTGGTAGATTGGTAAAGGACAGATGTAAAGAGAATGTAGACATTCTTCGTAAAATTGGCAAAGAATATATTGTTCGCAAAGAATTGGAGCAACTTACAGCGTATATCAAAGACTTGCGGGGAGAGGGAACTAGTAAAGATTCTCTATTTGCTGCGTTAAGATTATCGGGTATAGGTCGAACAATTTCTGATATAAGACAAATAGTGGATGAATCAATTCCTTTGTTGAATACCATGAAAACAAAATTGGGCAATACTAATGTCTTGTATATGAACATATCATCAGCCGTTGTGTCTTCTGCTATAAATGCTCTTGTTGAAATCGTAAATCGACAGCAGACATTATCATGGGATAAAAATGAACTTCGAAGCGTCATAAGAGACGCTGTTGCGCTTATGTCTCTATTAAGAAATATGAATATGGATGCAAAAACGAGAGGATATTATAATGGAAATAAGTCAACATTGGACAATATAAATAACCAATTGAATCCAAGTGAAGGTTGCTATATTGCTACAATGGTGTATGGTGATTATAATCATCCGCAAGTTCTGATACTTCGTTCTTTTCGAAATAAATATTTAGCTACGAGAAATTGGGGACGGGCGTTTATTAAATCATATTACAAATACTCTCCTATACTCGTTGAAAAATTGAAGAGTCACCAGAGAGTAAATCTTGTAATCAGAAAGCTATTAGACTGTTTTGTAGTACAATTAAAGAAATATAATTATTAAAACTTTATGAAAACAATATTGCTATTATGTTTTCTTACATTAAGATGTTTATCCTCTGTAGCACAACAAGAAAACAGAATTGAGAATGAATTGAAGTCCGTGCAATCAAAGCAAGTCGAATTCGAGAAAGAATTGTGGGAACTGTCAACAGCTTCAAATAAAAACGAGTGTGGCATTCAAATTTTGGAACAACGTAATGAGGTATTATGCGGGAAAATAGACAGCCTGAAAACAATTTGTGATAGTTTAAAGAATGTCCAAGTGGCAGACCGCACTACTATTAATGGTAAAATACAAGAGACTAATAACACAGTGGTCTCAAATCAATCTATTATGGAGATTCGTACTCTTTGGGGTGGAATAATTGCAGTAGTCATATTATTAGTTTCTTTGGTTATCTTCTATTATCTTACGAAACGCATTAAAAAAGGAACTTCTTCTATTGATGAGGTTCGTAAGGCACAAAACGCTTTGCAGAAAGCTCACGTAAAGATGCAAGAAGAGTCTGTTAAACTGGACAATCGAATGATAGAATTATTTGAAAAACAAATGCCAACAGGTTCTACTATGTCGACAGGAATACAAATAGACCACTCTTTAGCCTTGAAAGTGGCGGATGAGATTGTACGAATAGAAATGAATTTGTCGCATATGGATTCTTCCATTAAGGGGTATAAGCAATTGACAAAGGCTGTTCAACGAATAAAGGATAATTTCAATGCTAATGGTTATGAGATTGTGGATATGTTAGGTAAACCATATAATGCAGGAATGAAAGTTGTTGCAAATTTTGTTGCCGATGACGGTTTAGCTTTTGGATTACAAATAATCACTGGCATTATCAAGCCTCAAATAAATTACAATGGGCAAATGATACAAGCTGCACAGATTACAGTCAGTCAAAATATTTAATTCAAAATAATAATGGCAAGAATAAAAATAGATTATGGCATTGATCTCGGAACAACAAATTCTGCAATATGCCGAATGGAAAAGGGTGAACCAAGAATTATTAAAAGCGATACACAGGCTGATACGATGCCGTCATGTGTGTCTTTTACAAAGAAGAAATCTATAAGGATTGGTCAAGGGGCTTTTAATGATATGGCAAGTGACAAACGTCGTGCGACAAAATCATGGAGTAAGGGAACGTCCAATACTTATGTGGAATTTAAACGCACAATGGCGACAAACACTTGTTATCGCAGCTCTTTTATGGAAAGAGATTATTCCTCTGAAGAATTGTCTGCTGAAGTGTTGAAAACACTGAAATCATTTGTAACGGATGAGAATTTCTCTTCCGTTGTCATTACTGTTCCAGCAAAATTCACCGTGAATCAGAAGACAGCCACGATGGAAGCTGCAAAATTAGCTGGTTTCAAGCGATGTGAACTCTTGCAAGAACCTATTGCTGCTGCTATGGCCTATGGCTTGGCTACTGATAATAAGAATGGAATATGGATGGTGTTCGACTTCGGTGGCGGAACCTTTGATGCGGCTCTGCTGAAAGTGGAAGACGGAATCATGCAGGTATTCGATACGGAAGGAGACAATTACTTAGGAGGTAAGAATCTTGACTATGCCATTGTGGACAGCATAATTATTCCTTATCTTATGGATAACTTCAACCTTAATGATATGATTGCAGATGCAGACAAGAAAGATGTATTGCGAGATGCAATGAAAACATATGCCGAGGAGATTAAGAATCAACTTTCATTCAAAGAAAAGGAGGATATTTTGTCCAATCTTGGAGATTTGGGTGAAGATGAAGATGGTGAGGAAATAGAACTTGATCTAACTGTGACACAAAAAGAAGTATTTGATGTTATGCGACCTTACTTTCAAAAAGCAGTTGATATTTGCAAGAATCTATTGCAGCGTAATCGTTTGTCCGGTTCTCAAGTTAATAAACTAATATTGGTTGGAGGTCCTACACATAGTCCGCTTATCCGGCAAATGCTGAAAGAACAGATTACGCCAAATATTGATATAAGTATCGATCCAATGACAGCCGTTGCAACAGGTGCTGCACTCTATGCCTCTACAATGGATGCAGAAGTGAGCGAAGAAGATATTGAAGTAGGCGCCATCAATTTTGATATAGGTTACGAGTCGACATCGGTAGAAACAACCGAATGGGTAAGTATTAAGTTGGCGGATAAATCGCCTTTAATAAAAGGATGGGTAGAGTTTGTTCGTAACGATAAGGCTTGGTCAAGTGGAAAGGTGGAAGTGGATTCTACAGGAAATGTAATAGAGGTTAACCTCTCAGAGTCGAAGCCCAATTCGTTTAATGTGATGGCCTATGATGAGAAAGGTAACATATTGCCATGTTTCCCTTCTGAATTTACCATTATTCAGGGTACAAAAGTAGGAGCTGCGCCATTACCTTATAATATAGGTATTGCCACATGGAGCGATGTAAAGAAACGAGGAGTGTTCCGTATGGCAAAAGGGTTAGAGAAGAATAAACCTATTCCTGCAACAGGGGTTGTCAATGACTTGAAGATCACTTGCCAGCTTCGTCCGGGTGTTGAAAGCGATGTGCTGGTCATTCCGATTTATCAGACTGATGATTTTTGGGGAGCGGAGGGGCGTTCTGCGTCACTGTACGAATATGTTGCGGATGTGGTTATAACAGGTGACGATATAGAAGCGCTCATTCCGGTAGATAGCTCTGTAGACGTAACCTTGAAAGCGGATACTTCGGAACAGATGACCTTAGAGGTGCATTTCCTTGCTTCGGATATCACAGTGGAGAAGGAGCTTAATACGGGTAAGAAGCATTCTGTAGAGGAAGCTGAGAAAATTATCAGGGAACAACTGAAAGAAGCCCAGCAAAGTATTGACCGATTGGCTGGTTCTAATATTTCCGATGTTAATATTCAAGAAGAACTTGACAGAGTAAGGAAAGAGGCAGAAAATATTTCTGAAAATAAAGCTGTGTTGGAAGATCTGAAAAAGGTACTTAGAAAAATAGAAGATCTTGATGAAAGTACCGAGTGGCAACGGTTGGAAATAGAACTACGCGAAGAGTTTGATCGTCTTGAAAAAGCACAGAATGACCTTGGTGATGAAAAGACAGCGCACCTCGTCAATCAATTTCGTTCGCAAACGGACCAGGTAATACGTAGCAAGAATGTTTGCATGGGGCGTGAGGTGCTGGAGCAAATAAACAGTCTTTTTGTTCATCTGACAATGGTTTACCAATGTATGGGATTGATACGCAGTTGTCAGGAGCATTTTAGTACAATACATTGGAAAGACAATTCTCGTGCCCGTCAATTGCTCAATCGTGGTTTGGAGGAGATTAATAATCAACCTACAGTGGAGAAACTACACCCTATCGCTTGCGGCTTGATAGATTTAATGCCAGATAATGAAGCTGCCAATGCAGGAGGTATGCTTCGGTAAATTTTGCCTATAATATCATAATATTTCAATATGTTATTCAAGAAAAACGATAGAATTGCACAATATACAATAACGTTTCCGTATAAGCAAGGTTCTTATGCGGAAACCTATCGTGTAAAAGACATTAATGGTAAGACACACTTTCTGAAACTTATCAATTATAGCAAATTGAACCGTAATCAATTGGATGATAACGGTTGCGTTATTGAAGTGGAGATAAACAAACAATTTAATCACCGGAATCTGTGTAAATATACAGACTCCGGAGATTTGATACTTAATGGCGGGCAATGCATGTATCTTGTTTCCGAATATGTTAGTGGTGAGACATTGTCTCAGAAAATCATCAGAGATGGAGAGCTAAGTGTGTATGAGATTAAACAAATAGCCAAAGCTGTTTTATCTGCTTTATCCTATTTGCACCAGCAACCCACACCGATTATTCACGGAGAAGTGACAATTCAGAATGTCCTGCTTAATCTTGTCGGAGGTATAGAAGATTTGAAACTCATTGATTTCGGTCATGCTGTTTTTCTCAATCAGAAGTTAGTCAAACCTAACTTAAGTGAACTGAATGCTTTCTGTCTTGCACCGGAAAGGTTTGCCGGAGTGTATCAGGTACAATCAGATTTGTATGCAGTAGGCGCAATGATGTATCAGTTGCTTTACCGGAGACTGCCTTGGTTCTTAGATGTGTCAAGGATAAAGGACACAGATAAGGTGGATGCTATCTTGGCAGAGCGTGATAAGGAATTGGACTTACCTAAAATAGAAAAATACGAGTTGGATTCCCAATTAGTGAACTGTATAGTAAAAGCGTTAAGTTATGATGTAGAAGATCGTTTTCAAACAGCAGATGATTTTACTAAAGCCATTGACGGAGATATTATGATAGAACGTCAATCCACCAAGCGGAAAATTCTTTCTTCTAATGATGCCACAACTTCATCTACGACAATAAAAGTACATTTACCGAAAAAAGGTGAAGGGTTTGCCGCCATTGCAGGAATGGATGAACTGAAAGAACAGCTTAGAGAAGAAATTATCGAGCCACTCCACAATCCGGAAGAATATGAGCAGTATGGTGTAACTATTCCCAATGGTATGCTGTTGTATGGACCCCCGGGATGTGGGAAGACTTTCTTCGCCAAGCATTTTGCAGAAGAAGTAGGTTTTAATTTCGTGTATGTGACGCCTGCAACACTTAAAAGCCGTTATGTAAATGCCACGCAAGAAAATATTGCTAAAATGTTCAAGGAGGCGGAAGAAAAAGCACCGACCATCATTTTTATTGATGAGATGAACGAGATTGTTCCTAATCGTGAGAGTGATGTGCATGAGATGTCTCGTAGTGCAGTAAATGAAATGTTGGCACAGATGGATAGAACAGGAGAACGCGGTGTATTTGTTATCGGTGCGACAAATTATCCACATATGATAGATCCTGCTATTCTTCGTGCAGGAAGATTGGATAAGAAATATTATATTGGTGTACCGGATATGACTGCACGTATGGAACTTTTCAAGTTATATCTTGAAAAACGACCTTATGATTTTGGAATAGATTATAAAGAGCTAGCGTGTTTAACAGAAAACTATGTATCTGCTGACATACAGTTAATAGTTAACGATGCGTCACGATCTGCATTGAAGTTGCATAGTAAGATTACAATGCGGCTATTGAAAACTGCGATAGCTAATACTCAGCCTTCTTTAAATGAGGTTGAGTTAAAACGCTATGAAGATATTAGAGCAAAGATGAGTGGTTCACTACCTAATCAACCGAATAATAATCGACCTCGTATAGGGTTTAAATAAAATATGTATTATGACTAAACAAGGATTATATTTAAAAACAATTTTCTGTTGTATGTCTTGTGATGGAAATATTGCATTGCAGGAAATTAATATGGTGAAAAAAATGGCTCTAGAGACATCTATGTTTGAAGGAATAAACATGGAAGAATTGCTAAATAGTTATGTGTCAGAGATAAATAAGAATGGTGCTCTTTTTCTAAAGGAATATTTAAACGAACTATCTAATGTGGAGTTATCTATAGAGGAACAACTTAATATTATAGGATTGGCTATTGGTACGATTGAAGCGGATGACCGAATTGAATATTCCGAACTGAAATACTTCAAGAAAATTCGCTCTCGATTATCTGTTTCAGATGAACAGATTTTGGCGAGGTATCCCGGCAAGGAAGATTATCTCTTACCTGATATTAATGTTATAGAAGATTTTGTGTGGGACGATGTGAGATTTAATAGTATTTCATTACATTGATGTATAGTTTATAGATATAAGATGGAAAAAATAGATGAGGATTTAAAGAAACAAATCAATAAAAAAGTGATTAAATATAACACTTATTGGTTTCCTTTCCCAAAAGGTCTTAATCGACTTTTGGTAGTTATAAATTGTCTTATTGTAGTATATACGGTTAATGAATACCCCCAAAAGGTTAATACATTCTTTTTTACAGTTTTTATAGAACTGGTTATTTATATAACGGTAGTTTGGGTTTATCGTGGTTTTAAAGAACCTTTGGAAGGGAAAGACGATAAGTAGTAAATAATATAGAAGCTTTCTTTGGGGGAAATAAATTATGGAGAATACGATATTGATGTATAATAATTCTTTGAATTTTAGTTTGAAGCAAACAATGAATAATATTAATGATTTGATTTTTAATATTCAAAGCTTGAAACAACTACAGATAAATATTGATGAAATTCAGAGTCTAAAAGATGGGGCGCAATTACAAGTTGATATGGTGTGTTTGGCTCTGTTGAGACGTTATATCTTGGATGAATATGGCGTTGGGGTAATTTTATTTCGAAATCTTATTCGAAAATATTATCCACTGAGTGACGAACAAATTCTCAAATATGAAAATGTAATTTATAAGGGAATACATAGAACTGTTGACAATGGAAAAGTGACGATTGATCCGCATGAATGGTATTATATAACCAATTATAACGTGTTTAGAAGAAAAGGAAAGGAATTTTCGGTTGAAAACAAATTATATAAAGTGCGGCATAGATGTTTTAGTACTACAGGAAGAACGTATCAATCAACCTATTCCTCTTTGGTGTCAGAGATGTTTCATCTAAATGAACTACGTTCTGTCCTTGAAACTAGAGAATGTTATAGAAATGAACGTTCTTTTTTTACTTCGAACTATTATGTGAATTTTCACGATGTTTCCCAAATTTGCTGTACATCATTAGCTAAAAACGAATTTACGAAATGGGATTGGAACTTGGTAAGTAACATCAAAAATGTGGAAAGTTCTTTTTATTGGTTGGAGAATTTATTAGATAATAATGGATTTTTTGCTCAGTTGGCTATTGAAAATATAACAAAAACATTGACCCAATTACAAGATGTAGTAGGAACAGAATATTTGATAACACAAGATGTTTGGAATAGTGTTGTAGAAAAATATGAGAAAATGGGAATTGGATTGTATGCATATAGTAATTCTATATCTAAAGAATTTATTATTAAACATCAAAATGAACTTGATTGGTTAGTTCTTCAAAGAAATCCTTATGTTCAATGGGATTTAGAGTTGATTAATTTATTTCTTAAGAAATACGTAAAAAGTATTCCTGAGTCTGAATGGGATAAACATTTAGATGGTTCACGTGCGATATATTCAGCTATCAAGGATCTATTAAATGATTCAATTTTAAGAGATATAGAGAAGCTGTATGAATTATGATTAAATGAGTTAGTGAATAAGAATATTGGATGATTCAAATTAAAGACAGCGAGGAGCATTTACATATTAGGATGTTGGAAGTTGAATTAATTCTTATTTAATTTTTGATTATAAATATTGAAAATTCGGAACATATCCTTAAAAAGAAAGTAAATATGTTTTAAATCTGAATTTGTAAAAATGGATAGATTGACATTTAATATTTGTATTATTGTGTTCTTAGCAATCTGTGACTATATATTACTTGGTTATTCGTAGAGCAGGGTGAAAATCCTTTAGCTGTGCTTATTGGTATTCAGTTTATAACTTGGCTGATTGCTAATGCATTCTTTGATGCAGACCGATAGTCTGTTTGTAAAGTTGTTTTTTGTGGTTATATGAGTTGAAAAAATGCAATGATAATGGGAGTGGAGAACGAAGAATATATTTGAAGATTGTAGATAAATCTGTTGTTGAGCTGGGGTATGAAATAAATAACCTGTATTATGAATCTACTGAGATGTTCTTCAATACCGTTCAGGTTTCGTTAAATCAGTCTGAAATATTTCTTTTTAGTTTAGGCATTTTAAAGAAAACAAGTTATCGGACTGATATGAATACTTTACTAGAAAAAGATAGTTATTCGAAACAGGTTCAAAGTAAATAAATATACTTTTATCACTTTTGGGAAGGCTAAAATATAATACCTGTATTTTAATATTATTCAGTTTTTCTCTTTATCTTTGTCTTTATATCATCAAATACAAGAACTTAATGGATAAGATCACCATATATCTTCTGGAAGAAAAGCAAGCTAAACGAAAGGGGGGCTTATATCTGGAAATGGTAGAGTAGGACGATTGATCATGTTCCGTGAGTGTCTTTGCCATGACGTAGTTCCGTTTATTATAGACGAGCGGCATAAGCAGTTTTATTATAGGGGACTTAGAGAGTTTGCGTCTACTCCCGGATATTTGCTTGATACTTGCCTTTTGGCGCAAGATATTTATGTAGCATGGGTGAAATATTTCTATTCTGGATTATTTGACTGATACTCATAGAAAATTTAAAGAATTAAAAATCAATGGATAATGGATATAGAAAATTATAAATTACAATGATTTCTTGATGTCCGGCAAGGCAATTATAAACGTGCTTTTACTTATTAGAATGAGACGGACGAGATGACTAAAAGGAATTTATATATATAATTAAATATTACTATTATGGGCTGTTTTATGAATCTTTTGTGGCTGTTGCTTGGTGGAATTTTTACGGCGGTAGAATATCTTATCTCAAGTTTATTAATGATGATTACTATCATCGGTATTCCTTTTGGGATGCAAACATTAAAATTGGCAGGACTTGCTTTATGGCCTTTTGGCAAGGAAGTTAGAAGCGGAAGTCGTTCCGGCGGTTGTCTTTATATACTGATGAATGTAATATGGATATTTGTAGGGGGTATTTGGATTTGTTTGTCACATTTGCTTTTTGGGGCGGTGTTGTGTATAACTATTATTGGTATTCCTTTTGGTTTACAGCACTTTAAGTTGGCGGCATTAGCTTTATCACCTTTCGGAAAAGATATTATAACTGTGTAAGGATAGTTCTGAACAGATTATCTATAACTAAAAGTTATAATATATAATTAGAAACTATTAGTGTGTCTTGATTGTTTCCTGTACCTTTGCACCCCGAAAACAATTAAAGATAAAATATATGATTTCAACAGCTACAAAAACGTTGCAGGGAAACAACAAAACCATTTATGTTGCACTACTTTCTACTTTGACTTTCTTTTTGTTTTTAGACTATATTCCGGGGTTGGAGGCATGGTCGGCATGGGTGACTCCTCCGGTTGCTTTGTTTCTTGGACTTATTTTTGCGTTGACTTGCGGACAGGCACATCCGAAATTTAATAAGAAAACATCTAAATATTTATTGCAATATTCTGTTGTTGGACTGGGATTCGGAATGAATCTACATTCGGCCCTAGCTTCCGGTAAAGAAGGTATGGAGTTTACAGTTATTTCCGTAATCGGTACTTTAGTGGTCGGTTGGTTCATCGGACGTAAGTTGTTTAAGATAGACCGGAACACTGCCTATCTTATTAGTTCAGGAACTGCTATTTGCGGTGGGAGTGCCATTGCAGCCGTAGGACCGGTGTTGAGGGCGAAAGATAGTGAAATGTCTGTTGCACTGGGTACTATTTTTATTTTGAATGCGATTGCACTTTTTATCTTCCCGATGATTGGTCATGCTTTGAGTATGGATCAGCAACAGTTCGGAACTTGGGCGGCAATTGCTATTCACGATACAAGTTCGGTTGTTGGTGCAGGCGCTGCTTATGGAGAGGAAGCCTTGAAAGTAGCTACTACTATCAAACTGACTCGCGCTCTCTGGATAATTCCTATGGCTTTTGCCACTTCATTTATCTTTAAAAGTAAAGGACAGAAGATCAGTATTCCCTGGTTTATTTTCTTCTTTGTGTTGGCAATGGTGGTAAATACTTATTTACTTGACGGAGTGCCGCAGTTGGGAGCTGCAATCAACGGAATTGCCCGTAAAACATTGACAATTACCATGTTCTTTATCGGCGCTTCTCTTTCTCTTGATGTGCTAAAAGCAGTCGGAATTAAGCCATTGTTACAGGGAGTTTTGCTTTGGGTAGTGATTAGCTTGAGCACGTTGGCATATATCTATTTTGTATAAGGAAAACACACAAATGATATATAGAAAAGTGGGAGAATATTCGTACCATACGATATTTTCCCACTTTATTTTGATGCAGTTCCGTCTTAAAAAGACGGAGGAGATCCGCTTATTCTTTTTTCTTCAATGCTTCAAAAATCAAGCCCTCCAGTTCTTCTGCAAGCTCCGGATTGTCAGCAATACATTGTTTTGCGGCATCGCGTCCCTGACCTAGCTTTGTATCATTGTAGCTATACCATGAACCGCTTTTCTTGATAATTCCCAGATCGGCGCCCAAGTCGATGATTTCTCCGGAGTGGGAGATACCTTCACCGAACATTATGTCGAATTCTGCTCTGCGGAAAGGAGGTGCCACCTTGTTCTTCACCACTTTCACTTTAGTCAGCTTTCCGAGTACCTCTTCGCCGTCTTTAATCGCTTGGCTACCGCGAATATCCAAACGAACGGAAGCATAGAACTTCAGTGCATTACCACCAGTTGTTGTTTCTGGGTTGCCGAACATAACACCGATTTTCTCGCGGAGCTGATTGATAAAGATACAAGTAGTACGTGTCTTGCTAACGGCTGCTGTCAGTTTACGTAATGCCTGCGACATCAAACGTGCCTGAAGACCTACTTTGTTGTCACCCATATCGCCTTCGATTTCAGCTTTAGGGGTCAATGCGGCTACGGAGTCGATAACAATGATATCGATAGCGGAGGAGCGGATCAGTTGTTCGGCGATTTCCAATGCCTGCTCTCCGTTATCCGGTTGGGAAATATACAAATCGTCAATGTTAACTCCCAGTTTGGCTGCATAGAAACGGTCGAAAGCGTGTTCGGCATCAATAAAAGCAGCGATACCACCGGCTTTTTGTGCTTCGGCAATGGCATGGATAGCCAATGTTGTTTTACCGGAAGATTCCGGGCCATAGATTTCGATGATTCTACCTCTGGGGTAACCTCCTACACCTAGTGCCACGTTCAAGGCGATAGAGCCTGTCGGGATCACTTCCACTTGTTCAACACTGTCGTCACCCATTTTCATGATAGAACCTTTACCGAAGCTCTTTTCTATCTTTTCCATGGCAGCCTGTAAGGCTTTTAGTTTTTCGCTTGATGCCATTTTATTATCTGTTTCAAAATTAAGTTCGTCTTTCTTTGCCATACCTTATAATTAATGGAATTATTGATTTAAAATCTGTGAGGCATGCTCTTTAGTCTTTACTTCTTTCGGAGTGATAATCCGTTCCACAATTCCTTCTTCGTTAATAAGGAAAGTGGTGCGGAAAGTACCCATATAAGCACGTCCGTACAGTTTCTTTTCTCCCCATACGCCGAATTCTTCCACTAACTTTTTGTCAGTGTCGGCTATCAGCGTAAAAGGAAGATTGTTCTTTTCGATAAACTTCTGGTGCGACTTTTCATTGTCCACGCTGACACCGATTACTTCGTAACCGGCTTTACGCAATTCTGAATAGTTGTCGCGCAGATTACATGCTTGTGCCGTACAACCGGATGTGCTGTCTTTCGGATAGAAATACAACACAATCTTTTTTCCCTTGTAAGCACTCAGACGGATTTCTTCACCTTTCTCATTGATGCCTAATACTTCCGGTGCTTTATCTCCTACGTTAATCATAACTTTCTTTTTAATATACGACTGATCTCCTACAACTCCAGATCTTTATCGAACACTTCGTGCCAAGGCAAACCTTGCTTGTTCAGTTGTTCCATGAACGGATCCGGATTAAATTCTTCTACATTGTTTACGCCCGGACGTTTCCATTCTCCTTTGAAGAACATCATGGCGCCAATCATGGCCGGAACTCCGGTAGTGTAGCTTACTCCTTGCATACCTGTTTCTTTATAGGCTTCCTGATGGCTGCAATTATTGTAAACATAATACGTACGTTCTTTTCCATCTTTCAGACCACGGATGCGACAACCGATAGAGGTTTCTCCTTCGTAGTTCTCGCCCAAATCCTGTGGATTAGGCAGAACGGCTTTCAAGAATTGCAGAGGTACGATCTTCACTCCGTTGTAATCTACTTCGTCAATACGAGCCATACCGATGTTCTGGATAACACGCAGGTGGGTCAGATATTCCTGTCCGAAGGTCATCCAGAAACGTGCGCGTTTAATTGTCGGGAAGTGTTTCACCAATGATTCCAGTTCTTCGTGATAAAGGAGATATGAATCGCGGGGACCGATATTCGGATAAGTCAGGTCTTTGTGGATTTCCAGCGGACCGGTAGTTACCCATTGGCCGTTTTCATAATAACGTCCGTTCTGGGTAATTTCGCGGATATTGATTTCCGGATTGAAGTTGGTTGCAAATGCTTTGTGGTGATTGCCGGCATTACAGTCTACGATGTCCAGATATTGGATTTCGTCGAAATAATGCTTGGCGGCGTAGGCGGTATAGATACCGCTCACTCCCGGATCGAATCCACAGCCGAGGATAGCTGTCAGACCAGCTTCTTTGAAACGTTCATGATAAGCCCATTGCCAACTGTATTCAAAATGAGCTTCATCTTTGGGTTCGTAGTTGGCAGTGTCCAGATAGTTAACTCCGGCTTTCAGACATGCTTCCATAATGGTCAAGTCCTGATAAGGGAGGGCAACGTTAATCACCATTTCAGGTTTGAAATTGTTGAATAAGGCTACCAACTCGTCCACATTATCTGCGTCTACTTTTGCTGTTTTTATATTAGGGTTACCTATTGCCTCGACGATTTTGTCGCATTTCTCTTTCGTACGGCTGGCAATCATGATATCTGTAAATACATCGGCATTTTGTGCCACTTTGTGTGCAACGACAGTACCAACACCGCCTGCACCGATAATAAGAACTCTACCCATTTCGTTAATTGCGAATTAAATATTAAGAATATTAGAATTGTTAGCTTGGCAAATATACGTGATTATTTTCAGATAATCATTCGCCGATACTCCTTTTTATTTGAAACGTTGCAAGGTGCCACTCTCGAATTCCAATGTTTTGCCATTATAAAACCAGTTCTCAAAACGGTTATCCTTTTTCAGTACTATTTCTATCGGGTCGCCGATAGACAGCCGGCATTCATCCGTACTCATGCCTACTTCGAGGTCGCCCCGCGAAATGATTTGCCAACGTTTCTCGGTAATGCCCGGATATTTTTTATGTATATCTTCAAACCCGAAAAGGTCTTCAATATAATTGTTGTTTCTGGTGATTACGTCATACTTCAAGTCAACCTTCATTTCGTAACTAATTCCATTCTTGTCTTTTAATGTCAAAATAGCCAGACTGCCGGGAGAGGGCATCCGAACTTCTTTTATTGTCAGGATAGTGTACCGGGGAAGATGAACGCGGGACTCCATTTGTTTGTTTTCAAGAGAGACAGCTCTTTTGGCAGACAATGTTTTTTTAGGATAAACGGTTGCCCCCAAGTACCTGTTTTTCAGGCTTTCGATATTATCCAGCTTCTTATTCGTAAAACTGATCGAATTTGAAAAGTATTTCATTCTCTTTTCACCTTGAAAATCACTCGTGTCCATACCGGAGTTTGTCCGTGAGAGGGCGACTTCCAGATAATAGGAATGTCCCTGTGTGTCTTTGAATATGATTTTCACGGGATATGCCTGGCTGCCCACTCCGACGGCCGTGACAGTTGCTTCCGTATTGACGGAAATAGGTATATCCCGATAGCCGGAATAGCTGTTGGCATCATCCACACGGACAGTTTCGGATTGTATGTATATTGTCTTTCCTATCAGCAGATCTTTTGCCGTATCTACATCTTGCAGGTAAACTAATCCGTTGATGCAGGCACGGGGCATTCTTTCGCATATCTCGTCCAACCGCATATTCTTTATGTCATAATAATATTTTTCCCCTTCATCTTCGAAAACGAAGCGGGTGGTGTAGTTTGTTTCATCTGCTATTTTTTGAACCTTCTCTTCGGTTCCGGTGAAAGTGAGTATTTTGTGTCTCATCAGGCTATTATCCACTCCTTTTTCGGTGTTGTATATTAAAAGGGTAGGAAGAAACATTTCCCGTGCGGAAGGAGCAAACATGAATTTCATTCCGGGAGTCCATTTACATAAAGGTTTTAGAGGAAAGTGTTTTATGATAAACTGTTCTTCTTCACTTGCAGGAATTTCCTGGGCGGAGGGGGTAGTGACAATGTAATCACTTTGGGCGGTAACATGAGACATACCACAACAGAATAAAATCACGGATAGGACGATTGTTCTCATATTTATTTCTTTAAGTGAACTATGTAAATTGTTCATTTGTTGTATATTCAATGGCAAATGTATATATTTTATATTGTATTGGGTGTTATTTCCCAATCTTTTTGGTATCTTTGTCCACGATTTAACTTAAACGTTATAACAATATGAAGAAAGTTTTTGTTTCAATTTGCGTTGCAGGTGCAGCACTTGCAATGTCTTCATGCCGTTCGGTTGAGAAGGCAGTTCCTGTGTCATCTATCAATGGTGAGTGGAATATTATAGAAGTCAATGGCTCGAAAGTTGCTCCGGGCGAAAGTAGAACCCTTCCGTTTATTGCATTTGATACGGCTACCGGTCGTGTGTCCGGTAATAGCGGATGTAACCGTATGATGGGTACATTCGATGTAAATGCGAAACCGGGAAGCCTTGAGTTAGGTGCTATGGCCAGTACTCGGATGATGTGTCCGGATATGACTACCGAGAAGAATGTATTGAGTGCTCTTGCACAAGTGAAAGGATATAAGAAAGCAGGTAAGGAGAAGATGTATCTTTGCAATGCTTCCAATCGTCCGGTTGTAGTTCTTGAAAAGAAGGAGGCTGATGTGAAACTTTCAGTGTTGAATGGAGAATGGAAAATTAAAGAAGCAAATGGTGAGGCGATTCCTTCAGGAATGGAGAAACAACCGTTTATCGCTTTTGATGTGAAGAAAAAGTCTATTCATGGTAATGCCGGATGCAACCTGATTAACGGAGGTTTTGAAACTAGTACGAGCAATGCCAAATCGATTTCCTTCCCGGGAGTGGCAAGTACAATGATGGCTTGTCCTGATATGGAGACAGAAGGTAAGATCCTGAAAGCGTTGAATGAAGTAAAGTCATTCGATGTATTGGCAGGCGGTGGCATTGGGCTGTATGATGCCAATAATGCATTGGTTATTGTATTAGAGAAAAAGTAATTATTATAAGAAATAGGAAAGGCTGTATCAATAAAGCCTGATATTTATGAAACCGGCCTCATTGCTATCTGTTGCAGTGAGGCCGGTTTTTTGTTTCATGAACTAATTAATAGTGGAAGCTGATTGTTACAATTGCTTCAATGCTTCCCAATCAATTTCCGGTTCTTTGCCTGTTGGCTTGCAATAAAACTTAGTTCCCATTGGAACGGATTCGTTAAAGAAGCCTCCCATTTTCAGATAAAACCGATTGTCTTTAGTATTGCCACCTTGATAGTCGAGACGGACTTGGGCACTCGCTGTTGCATCGTGTGTAAAGGTAGCGTCAGTGAGTCGGGACCATTTACCTTCTTTGCTACGTGCCCATTGGTTGCCGAAGAAAACTTCACGTGATAAATATCCTTGTTCCGGACTGAAATTCTCAAGGAAGCTGTGAGGACGTTTATACCATGTGTTGGTTTTGGGGCGTAAGAAACTGGCTATTAATTTCCATTCTTTCTCATCTGTTGCATAGAAATAGGCAGTGTAGGTCGTATTTCCATTCCCGTCCGGTCTGATTTGCATCAGAAATTTATATGTATTACCGGCTTTCCAGGGATACTTCAAATAACTTTGTCCGCCTGAGCCTTCGTTGCCAAACTCTCCGATGTGTACATCTTTGCCTTGGCGTAACAGTTTAATCTTTTGGTCATCCGGAATCTCTTTGGGGTTTTGTGTATCAAAAGGACTCCATACCGAGAAAAGAATACGGCGTTCTGTCGGGGAGTTGTATTGCATTCCGAAATAACCTTCCCCGAAGCCGGCCGCCATGTAGTAGCTATGCATTGTTTCGCCTTCTTTGGGCACTGTGATTTCATTGTAGAACCATTCAGTATCACCTTCAGGTAGCGCATATCCCAAATGAACGGAAGGACCGCGGCGTCCCCAATAGTCAGAGAAGTCTTTCACATAATTACTTTTACCTGTAACATTGTCTGCTATCAACTGCTTAATTTCTCCGAAACCCTCACCACTTTTAGAGACTCCTTGTAAGTCGATACGGACATACCCTGCCTGTCGTATATCGATACTTCCAACAGGAACTTTAGTGAAATCATTCGATTGTAGATTGACTTTGAAGCCCTTCTTTCCATAACTGACTTTGATTTCGGAATGTCCTTTGGCATACAGTGACAGATCGGCTGTTGTCGGTTGATGCAAATAGAAGTAAATACTAACGATACTTTTAGGATTTGTCCAATGTGTAACTCCTCTTTGTGTTATTCGCGCACCATCTTGTTGCCGGGTTACATAGCCATTGCCGGAAACTCCTACGACAACTTGTTGAGGTTGTGCAAATACGGTAGTGCATAGTAGTAATGCAAGTAAACATAATAAATTTTTCATGTAGATGTCATTAATTGATTTTATGTATAATTCCGATATTAATAAATAGTTCGTTGTTTTATAGTGTAATATTGCAAAGTTAAGAATTAATTCTCTTTATCGAACCAGAATAGATAATATTTGTTTTAGTGTCAGTCACTGAATAACTTTCTTTATGACTATCATGGCAAGGAAGTTTATTAAAAACTGTCGTTTTGGCAGATATTATGTCATGCATTCGTATAATTTCTTTTTGGCACACGGTTTGCTTTTTAATAAGCGTCCGTTCGAGACGAAGCTCCATAACAGGAGTGGAGAAACAACCGGACAAAAAGAAATCATTGAATAATAATAAATAAAAAAATAACGATCATGGGAAAAATTATTGGTATTGACTTAGGAACTACAAACTCTTGTGTTGCTGTATTTGAAGGTAACGAACCGGTAGTAATTGCAAACAGTGAAGGTAAACGTACTACTCCTTCTGTTGTCGCTTTCGTAGATGGTGGCGAACGTAAGGTGGGCGACCCTGCAAAACGTCAGGCTATTACTAACCCGACACGTACCATTTTCTCTATCAAACGTTTCATGGGTGAAAATTGGGACCAGGTTCAGAAAGAAGTTACTCGTGTTCCTTATAAAGTAGTGAAAGGCGATAACAACACTCCGCGTGTTGACATCGACGGACGTCTGTACACTCCGCAGGAAATTTCTGCTATGATTCTTCAGAAAATGAAGAAAACTGCTGAAGATTATCTTGGACAGGAAGTAACGGAAGCAGTAATCACTGTTCCTGCATATTTCTCTGACTCTCAACGTCAGGCTACGAAAGAAGCCGGACAGATTGCCGGTCTGGAAGTAAAACGTATTGTGAACGAACCGACAGCCGCTGCTCTTGCTTATGGTCTGGACAAGGCTCACAAAGACATGAAGATTGCTGTGTTCGACCTTGGTGGTGGTACATTCGATATATCTATCCTTGAATTTGGTGGTGGTGTATTCGAAGTGCTTTCTACAAACGGTGATACTCACCTTGGTGGTGACGACTTCGATCAGGTAATCATCAACTGGCTGGTAGAGGAATTTAAGAACGATGAAGGCGCTGACTTGACTCAGGACCCAATGGCTTTGCAACGTTTGAAAGAAGCTGCTGAAAAAGCTAAGATCGAGTTGTCTTCTTCTACAAGTACAGAAATCAACTTGCCGTATATCATGCCGGTAAACGGTGTGCCCAAGCACTTGGTTAAGACTTTGACTCGTGCTAAATTCGAATCTTTGGCTCACGGATTGATTCAGGCTTGTCTTGAACCATGTAAGAAAGCGATGAGTGATGCAGGCTTGAACAATGCTGATATTGACGAAGTAATCCTTGTAGGTGGTTCTTCACGTATTCCGGCTGTACAGAAATTGGTGGAAGATTTCTTTGGAAAAGCTCCTTCTAAGGGTGTAAATCCAGATGAAGTGGTTGCTATCGGTGCTGCTGTACAGGGTGCTGTTTTGACAGACGAAATCAAGGGTGTAGTATTGTTGGATGTAACTCCATTGTCAATGGGTATCGAAACATTGGGTGGTGTAATGACTAAGTTGATTGATGCTAATACTACCATTCCGGCTCGTAAGAGTGAAACATTCTCTACTGCTGCCGATAACCAGAGTGAAGTAACGATCCATGTATTGCAGGGTGAACGTCCGATGGCTGCACAGAACAAATCAATCGGTCAGTTCAACTTGTCAGGTATTGCTCCTGCTCGTCGTGGTGTTCCTCAGATTGAGGTTACATTTGATATTGATGCAAACGGTATCTTGAAGGTATCTGCAAAAGATAAGGCAACCGGTAAGGAACAAGCTATCCGTATCGAGGCTTCCAGTGGTTTGAGCAAGGAAGAAATCGAAAAGATGAAAGCTGAAGCTGAAGCTAACGCCGAAGCAGATAAGAAGGAACGTGAAAAGATTGATAAATTGAATCAGGCTGACAGCGTAATATTCCAGACTGAAAATCAGTTGAAGGAATTAGGTGACAAGTTGCCTGCTGACAAGAAAGCTCCAATTGAAGCTGCTTTGCAGAAACTGAAAGATGCTCATAAGGCTCAGGATTTGGCTGCTATTGATACTGCTATGGCAGAAATCAATACTGCTTTCCAAGCTGCAAGTGCTGAAATGTATGCTCAAGGTGGTGCACAACAAGGTGGCGCACAGGCGGGGCCTGATATGAATGGCGGTGCCGGTCAGCAAGATAATGGAACTAAGCATGGAGATAATGTGCAAGATGCTGATTTTGAGGAGGTCCACTAATATCTGTAAGTAAACAGATAATATATGATGGAAAAGAGCCGTAAATAACTGATTTACGGCTCTTTTCGCGTTTAGACAGTACTAGGTTATTGTGATATGTTTATCAATATTTAGCTTATATTTGGCACGTATTTGGCACGCGTCTTAATGAATGAAAATGTGACTCTTATTGACTCTTATTTGTGTTTATTGAATTCTAATGCTATTTTTGCAGTAAATTATAAATTATAGTTATGGCAGGCAGTAGTATTTTAATTCCAAGAATCTGTGAATATTGTGATAAACCCTTTATGGCAAGAAATGTAAACACTCGTTTTTGTTGTGCTGCTTGTAATAATAAGAGTTTACGCGCAAGGAGAAAAAGAGAAAAAGAAGAGCAGAGGCAAATAAGTCTTTTGGATACAAAAAAAGAAAAAATTGCTGATATTCAAACTAGACCTTATATTTCTGTATCGGAAGCTGCTCAGTTAATAGGTGTTTCTAAAAGCACAGTTAGACGAATGGTTCGAAGAGGTATGCTTGTAGGTGTAAATTTAGGAATTAGACTGACCAGAATTGACCGTACTCAATTAGAACAATTGTTTACTTCTATTGTTGTGCCAGAAAAGCAAATAACATCAAAAGTCTATGAATTAGACAAATGTTATACTATTGGAGAATGCTTGCGAAAATATAATATTCCGGAATGCAGATTAGAAAGCATAATTAGAGCTTTTAATATTCCTAAACGTAAGGTAGGAAATTATGTTTATATTCCAAGAGTAGAGGTTGATAAGGTATTGAATAAAATAGATTAAAGTATGGAGAAGGCATAACTTCTTCGTCATTTCATTATTATTTAGAGGAATGCCTTATGTCTTTATAACCAAATAAAAGAACATCAATATTTAATTGATATGAATCGAATAATTCAACATTAGCAAAGTCTATTTTCTATATTGTCCTTTTCAATCTATTTCGATAGTATTCTCTATTCTGAGGATATAGTTCGTTTCTGCAAAAAAGTTTTCCATACGTACCGTTTGTCCGCTTCTGAATCGGGGCTTCGCACTATTGGCTATATATGCCTTCTTAACGGTAAAGACATTCGATTCCCCTTCATCCTCAAAACGCTTGATTGTATGCCGGAGTTGTTTCTCGGCGTCCTTAATCCAGTTTGCTCCTTTAATATTCCTGTCTTTCAGTTCTACGAAAATGATTGTTTTCTCATAAAACAAGCACCCATCACAACGGTTATCCATTGTACCGTCAGGCTTCAGAAGTTCGATACAGTGATCGACAGGTACAAACTTCACTTCTATCTCATAGTAGTTATCTACCACAGCTATCCAGTTCTCACCCTCGCCCTCTGCTATATATGCTTTCTGCTCCGACGCAGGAGGGTCACAAACTCCAAATCGTCTTTTACTGGATGATGTAATATGCTCTTTCAGAAAAAAGTTAATCATAATGTCTGTTGGATTTCTAATAATTCTGCAAAAGTTTCGTTTGCTTCCTCAAGCATATTATTCAGGAAGTTATCATCGGATGGTAATCCTTGATAAGTCTTCAACAGAGATATGCTACCGTCTCCTTCATCCAATTCATAAATAGCAATATCTGTCGGATTCATAGATGAATCTATCGGATAAACAGCATTGATCTGTTCCAATACATCACTGTTCGAAGTAGCTTTCTCCTTGAGCATACCAGCTTTGACAGCAATTGTCAGGACATTAATTAGGTACGGACTATGTGTAGTTATAATAAGCTTGTTTGCTTCCAGTGAATTATTGAAAGCCAACAAGCTCTGTATGATTTTCCATTGCGATGACGGGAAAAGGTTCTGTTCGGGTTCTTCCACAATATTAATAAACGCTGTTTTATTAAATTGAGCAGACAAAGCAGACAGCGCGGTACGCCTTTGCTCATCAGTCAGGCTTTTGTCTGCCCAAATGGATTTCACCCCCTCGTTGAATCGTTGCAATTCATTTTGGCTCATCTTCTGTGGATTTTCCACCTGCCCCTTTACCCTATTGACAAGATACCAGGAAACCAGAAACAAAGGAACTAACGATTGAAAACCACTGGATGCCTCGGACAATTCCACGGTATAATCTTTGCCGGACACATTTATGACATCACCTAGCTTATCATATTCTATATTTGCCTCATTGATAGGTAGGGACAAATATCCCTTTATGGCATCTTTAGCATTGTTGAATTCTGTGAGGTATTCAAGCAAAGAGTCAGGCAAAGCTTTGAGTGACTTTGCTTCTTTTATAATACTGATGAAATTTCTTTCGGCAGGAACATACATAATCTGTGGCAAATGATATCCCTGCATAGGTCCCTTGGTTATTTCAAAATTTCCCTTACTATATTTCATTGAATATGCTTCACCCTCATACTCTAACTCTGCCGTATCTTCATTCTGCTTATTATAAAAGTAACGCTCGATACGATGATAACCGCAATAAGTACCCCTGAACTTCTCTGCTGAGAAATCCGCTATGGCATAATCACTGCGGACCAAAGCTTTCTCAATCCACATAAACGTAGAGATCAATTTTGCCACACAGCTTTTTCCGCTTCCCTGGTTGCCGATGAATACAGAAACATTCTTGATATCCAGCCAACCGTCGTTATCCAAACGCCCTTGTCGGATAGGACCGAAATTTTTGATTCTAATTCTTGCCATACCTTCTTACTATCTTGTTTATATGAGACATTCTTATTAAAAAAACTCATCAGCAAAGATACTACATTTATTCAAATTACCCCGATAAAAGCCAACTGGTTCATGGATATATCATCAAAAAAGCTTCTTTCCCTCCTCCCGAATGCACCCTAAAATTGCTTTTCCTCTATGTCTTTTCCACTTTTTTTGTTTTTTATCCCTCAAATTGGGTGGAAAAATTAAACTTCCGCATCAATATATAGAGAGAAGACTTTAAATAATACTCTAAAATAAATACCATACGGAGTCGGTACCGAAGTAAATGAGTTTTCAGGTGCCGAAGTATCAAATTTTAATTCCCCATTTTTGTAATTAGCCGCTATATACGCATAAAATACTTCGTACCATTCCAAATGGCCATGGTTATATCTAAATGGAAACCATTAAACTCTGCTGTTTGATTGTTGATCTTTTCGTAGATTTTGTATTTCCGACAATTAAGCGATGTAATCCAACTCAATCCAAACTTTACGGACGAGTAAAGCGAATAAATGAGAAAGTCAACGGGCCCCTACGCAAAATCTGTGATCATTGCGGCATTAAATCACGAGTTGCATGGGAACTGCTCGTAGCAACTATATTTCTAAGATGATTGACGAAAGTTTTCATCCGCTTCAAGTCGCCGAACTTGCAGACAACTCGCCGCAAACCATCTATCGCCACTACTACACCATCTCAGACAAAGAAAGGATGAAAGACAAGATGAATGACATTTTTTAATTCGTAACAATTTTGCTTTGAGGGTATTAATAATTATGTTAACTTTATCGACTCAAAGTTTATTATAGTATGAAAATTGAAAAAGTACATATAAATAATTTTAGACTACTCAGGGCCGTTGATATTTCGTTCGAAGATTTGTCAACAGTAATAGTAGGTAGAAACAATTCAGGAAAAACATCTTTAACAGAAGTCTTTAGACGTTTTTTTGCTTCTCGTAATTTTAATTTAGAAGATTTCAGTTTTGAAGCAATTCAAGAGTTTAGGCAGTTATGTATTGATTTTTCCAATGGGGAAGATGAATTGATAATACGTAACAAACTGCCTAAGATTGAATTAAGATTAGATGTCAAGTATGATAATTGTTCTGAAGATTTTTCTTTAATAAATGATTTCATTGTTGAATTAGACCCAGAAGTATCTAACGTTATCATCAACATATGCTATCAGTTAAAGGATGGGCATATAGCACCATTATTTATAGGTCTTGATGTAGACAGAGATGATTTCTGCCTTGTTCTTAAAGAAAAAGTAGCAAAGTTGTATCATATTCAAATTACAGCAAGCGATCCTGCAGATACTGAAAACACGAAAGATATAGATCACAAATCTCTATTGAAGCTGATCAAAATTGATTTTATCAATGCTCAAAGAGGTTTGGATGATGTAACAACAAAGGAAAAGGATATTCTTGGAGCAATTCTCAGTAATATATTTAGGCTATCCTCTTTGGAATCTGCTCCTGCAGAAATGCGAGCAAGATATGAAGAGCTTGACACAACAATAAAAAGTATTCAAAATGATGTTAACCAAGAATTAACTGAAAGAATAAACAGTTTTCTACCAACACTTTCTATCTTCGGTTATCCAGGACTATATGAACCCAATTTAAGTACGCTTACAACATTTAATGCACAATCAATCTTAGATAGCAATACCAAAGTAAGATATATTCATAACGATTTAATTTCTCTTCCTGAATCATATAATGGACTCGGATCTAGAAATTTAATCTATATTCTTTTTCAATTATATAGTTATTTTAGAGAATATCAGTCTCAAGATATTCTACCAGGATGTCACATTGTTTTTATCGAAGAACCTGAAGCGCACTTACATCCCCAAATGCAAGAAGTTTTTATAGACCAGATAAATAGCTTAATAACCAAATTCTCCTCGGATTTAAATAACGGATTGCAGTGGCCTGCTCAATTTATTGTAACTACTCATTCAACTCACATTGCGAACAAAACGAGTTTTAATACTATTCGATATTTTTTTAAGCGAGGTAATTCGCATTTTACAATTGTTAAGGATTTTAATACTGAATTCAACATTAGCGAGCACCAAAAAGATCGGGAGTTTATCTATAAGTATTTAACATTGACAAAATGTGATCTCTTTTTTGCAGATAAAGCCGTAATGATAGAAGGTGCTACAGAACGAATTCTCATGCCATTATTTATCAAAAAAATAGATGAAGATATTAAATCAAATTTGTCCTCCCAATATATATCATACGTTGAAATTGGAGGGGCATATGCTCATCATTTCTATAAATTCCTTGATTTTCTGGAACTAAGAACATTAGTTATAACAGATTTGGATTCTGTTAAGAGAACAACTAAGAATAAGAGAACAACGTATCCTGCGTGTCAAACATCAATAGGGAGTCATAGCTCAAATTCCGGAATCAGAAATTGGTTTGAAAATGAACAAGGATATGCAGATTTAAGCTCTATTCGCAGTAAAACGGATGAACAGAAATGTATTAATCATCGTAGGATTGCATATCAGATACCTGAGATACCTAATACAATTCCTTGTGGAAGAAGCTTTGAAGATGCATTTATTCTTGCAAACAAATCGCTCTTCTCGATAACGGGACGAGGAAAAGCCCTTGAAAAAAGAGTTTTTGATAAAGCTCAAGAGCTAAATGATTGCAAAGCAGACTTTGCGATTGAGTGGGCTTTAAAAACTGGTTGGTCAATTCCAAGATACATTAAAGAGGGCTTAGTATGGTTATCGAAATGAGGAATATAAATACAGTATTAAACCCTGCAGAACAAGCATCAAAAGAAACTTTATCTGCAATGTTCCTGGCAATCGAGAATAATCAATGCTTTAGGTTAGAAGCTGGTGCGGGTGCTGGTAAAACCTACTCCTTGATAGAAGCTTTAAAATATACTATATCCAAATATGGGAAGCTGTATCTGAAGCAGAATAGAAAAATAGCGTGTATTACATATACTAATGTCGCTAAAGATGAGATAAACAGTAGGCTTGATAATCATCCTATAGTGTATGCAGAGACTATTCATGCATTTAGTTGGAATATATTAAAAAACTTCCAAAAAGAAATGAGATCCTTTATTCCATCAATAAGTGAAAAATGGGAGACTCGAATTGCAGAAATAGGAGGAATAAAAAATCAGACTATAAAGTATGATTTGGGATACCCATCGGCTTCAGAAGAAGAAATCACATTACATCATAATGATGTAATTGACATTATGACGCATTTTCTAGCATTAAAAAAATTCCGAGCTATATTAGAAAGCCTATATCCCGTATTGTTCATTGATGAATATCAAGATACTAATAATAAATTAGCTTTGGCTATTAAAGAATTTCTTATAGAAGCTGACTCAAAAATGCTCATAGGTTTATTTGGTGACCACTGGCAAAAAATATATGGTCATTCATCTTGTGGAATTATTGAATCAACTAGAATAAAATTTATTGGTAAAAATGCAAACTTCAGATCAGACAAGAATATTGTTGATGTGTTAAACAATATGCGTCCTGAGCTTCCTCAGTTTCCTAAGAATACGGAAGCGAAAGGTGAGATTGATATTTTACACACCAATAGCTGGGTTGGAAATCGTAGAACGGGTGGACATTGGGGGGGAGATCTCCCCGTTGAAGTTGCTCATGAAATTCTCCATAACACAATAATTAAATTGACAAACAAAGGATGGGATTTTTCGCCTGAGCATACTAAAATACTGATGCTAACTAATAATATTCTTGCAGCAGAGCAGAATTATCTTTCAATCGCAAGTACATTTTCAAACACAGATGATTATTTGAAAAAGAACGATGAGTATATTAAGTTTTTTGTTGATACAATAGAACCTGTTTGTGAATATTACAGTCAACGTAAATTTGGGAAAATAACGGAAATCTTAGGAGGAGGTGCGGTCGCATTAAAAAAGGCAGAGGATAAAATATTATGGAAAAATAGTTTAGATCGTTTAATAGAACTTAGGATTAGTGGTACAATAGGAGACGTAATTGAACATCTGCAATTAACAAAACAACCAAGATTATCATATAAAATAGAAGATGAAGAAACGAAATTTCAGGCTTTAAAACTATTAGACGATATACCTGAGGAAGAAAAAAGTTTTTTTGAAAAGACAGAAAGATTGAAGGCTATTAAGTATAGTGAAGTAATTACTCTTACTAACTACATAAATGATAAAACTCCTTTCTCAACAAAGCACGGAGTGAAAGGAGCTGAATTTGAGAATGTTTTAGTAGTATGTGGTCGAGGTTGGAATCAATATAATTGGAATCAAATGCTAGAATGGAGTAATACTGCTGTGCCTGATGAAAAGATTGATACTTTTGAAAGAAATAGAAATTTGTTTTATGTTGCATGTTCAAGACCTAAGAAACGATTAGCTATTCTTTTTACTCAGCAGTTATCATCATTGGGAATCAAAACTTTAAAGAAATGGTTTGGGACTCAGAATATCCATTCTTTTGATGATGAATATTAATAAAATTTGGTATCATAAACATATAGAATAGAGACTAATTAAATACTAAAAAGCAAATATTGTGGCTAAAATAAATTGGAAAAATATGCATTTCAGTTAGGATCATACATCATGCAATATTATTTGAATATAGTTCGCCCGTTTCTTAATATTCTTGACCCTATAAAATATAGATGCAGCAACATGGGTGTTTAAATGAACCATCATTATTGCTTCTATTGTAAAAGCTGTTTTTTGCGGATGATGTGCAAAAATAGCTTTTAATGTTTTGTGTCATCTGGAATAATCCCATTGTCAAAAGAGGATAGCTGTTGCACTTATATAACTCTGTGTTTAGTTCTTTTTTATCAAAATTTTAAGTTCCGGGCAGAGATATGATGGGTATTGTAAACAGCTAATCTTCTTAAAATTGCCATATATCGAAGAGGGCGTAAATTAAACTGTGTCATGCGTGTTCTCTCTCAAGCTCATCGGTCGGAGAGCGGCCAGCGCCAAGGGACGGGTGGTTCCGCCCCTTAAGATGATTATAGCTGAATCCTGTTTCTTATTTATATAATATTTTGAGCACTTCCTATTAAATAAAACTGTATGGTGAACTTTTTGTCGTCATTATCTTCCCCAAAAGTATTTCTACTTTACCTTTTTTGTTAATTCATTTAATTGCTCTTGAGCTTTATATATTTCCAAACGTTCCTTGAGAAATTTAAAAATTGAAGGGTGAACGGAAAATTCGTTTATCTTATTCCAACCGTCCCCCAACGAGTATATCAGTTCGTTGACAAAGGCCTCGTCAGGGGTTATGTCGCTGAGTATTTCTCGTACATACACTTTGTGGTTAATAGAATGAAAATTCCCCTTTGTATTTGGGCCAGCGCAATACTTCCACAACTTCGCATCCTGTTTCCAGTAATGTACATTAACGCATGCAGCCAATGTTTCCTCGCTGCGACCTGCAGTTCTGAAGTCTTGCCCTTTCTTGATATTATACTTACTAGTTACAAATCGCATTAGTTTCCGGGTAAGTTTCTCTTCCGGTGGAGCTTCCTTGCCCAGTTTCTTAATGTCTGAATAGAACAAGTCATGAGACACATTATCTGCATATTCACGGATACGCTGCTTGCATAGTACCTTCGACTCATTGCTTTGCACCATATCCATGAGGTCATGGTATACCTCAACTGGTACTTGTATATTCTTTAATCCCACGAGTGCCCGGTGTATTTCCTCCATTTCAGGGAAGACAAACTCACAAGTGTCATAAATGTTGTATGTGATACCATCCTTCTCAATGCAATAGATAAAGTTTTCGTTATATCCCTTCTTAAATGCAGGAATATGATATTCGTGCGATTCAAAATTCTCTCCCAAAATTGTAATCATGCCATCGTGAGTCAATCGCGGTTCTCCAACCTTGTAAGCTATCGATCCGTCTTTGCCAATGGTAAGTTGTACAAAGTAATACAGATTCTTTTTCTTTTTCTCTGCATACGTGATGACGCATCCTTTGAAACGGTCTATCATATACTGAGGCAGTGCCTCCTTTATACAATAGTCCTTAATCAGTATTTGGCGGAAGATATTCTTGATAGTGGCCGCCTCAATCTCTGATTTAATCATCACATCTTGGGTAGGAATTTTCTTTTCTATCAGTTCCATTTTCTCTTTCAAACGTCTATAATCTAAGGTTTGGTGTTCGCTATCAGAAAGTTTTTCCTCTTGGTCTTTGTCACCAACGATACGAATGCAGATTTGTTTCCTACTCTTGTCCTTCTCATGGCAACCTTCAAAGCTATTGCCGAACAGCTTTTTGATATACTCCCTTGATTTCTGCTCTATCAAACTTCGTAACTTTTCCACACCTGTTTCGGTGGTATGACAGGCTATCTCAATCCATGAGGTAGAGAGCATATCACGCAACAGTTCATCTTCTTTCTTGAACTCTGCATCCTGTGCTTTCAATAATGTAGGCTTTTTGTACTCTATTGGATTAACAAACACGTACTTCGAATAGGTTGTAAGAAAGTCCTGCAGCACACTTCGAATAAGATAAGCCTGCGATTCCTCAAAGTGTTCTATATCACTGAATCCTAGGAAAGGTATGTGATTCTTGTTGTCTTTTCTAAAAACAGACGGATGGTTATAGTATTCCTTCGTTCCCTTCTTTTTCTTGGAAGAAAAATAGATTCGTTTTTCATCAAACTCCAAATGATATACCGGAGAATCTTTCTTATTATTCTTTTTTACCTTGTCTTCCTCGGCAAAAGTCAATGTGCGCGCAGTCAAGAGATTATCGTAATCGAAACTAATATGCAGGCCCAACTCCTCACCTGCACTTCTCCCTTTATTATATATGCTACTGCAAGTGCCACAAATTAGTTTACCATGGGCATAGCTCAAGGTTTTATTACGATTTGGAATCATTGACAACAATAGGTTTAGCATATTGTTAGTATGGATACCTTCATCGTAAGCAGGACGATAGGTAATCTGTTTAATTTTGACATTAACTTTCTTCAGACATTCCTGCAGCAGTGCCATTGTGAGTTTCTCCTTCTTGGATGAAGCAAATAGGAATATGCGGTGCTTGGATGATTCGCCAGATTGTGTATTCTTAGCCATTTTGTTGAAAGCACAGATAGCACTGTTCGGGTACAAGCCTTCCAGTTTGCAATAAATACTTGTAATGTTGTCGAAGTCAACATTATCATATTCTATCTTGAAGAAATCGTAATCCTCCAGAAATTCTTTCCAGAGAAATTCCACTATCATGTGATTGGTTCTTATCTTTTCCATAGTTATTTTAAGTTGTTAATCTATCAAGAATATTCTGCACGTTCTTGTCGATGACGGACCCTGTTTCAACATCTATCAGACCATTTATAACTGGTAACTGGGGATCACTTCCAAGGGTAAGTGAATGTGAGTAGTTACCAGCATATCGAGGTACATTGACTATGGCATACTTGCCACCACAATCCTTTATCTTGCCTTCCCAAGCCTGTGCTTTCACATGCCTGTTGAAGTCACCATCCACCATGTATTTTACATCTACATACAGTCGGTCGTTCACTACCCAGTCGGCCCTCTCCCAAATCTCTTCTCTTGGTGAGCTTATGGTACAACCTGCGTTCTCCAATATAACCTTGAACACTTGCTCACCGAAATAGCCAGTGTAAACCTGTTGAATAATCTGTGGTGAGATGACCCATGCCTTGCCTTTCCATGCAGTGCAATAGTCGTTCTTCTCAAAGTAGTCTCGTATGAATTGCTGCCTCATGATAGCATCCATGTGAACGCACGAGTCTGTATAGTTCAGGTTCATCTTTTTTGCCTCCTCTGTTTGCACATAATACATGCGCATAGAAGTCTCAATATCCTCCCTGTTATCAAATTCTGGATGCTTCATCACATACTCACGAATCTTATGCACCCTATTACGAGCTTGACGGGCATATTCGTCAGTACCCTTGAAACTAATACCTACCAATTCACTAATATGTCGTTCTCTACGGTGTTCTCCATTTTTGAATGCAATGTCAACTTCTGACTCTTTACCATTAATTCGGTCAAGTATACATGGATCTTCATCTATCGACTTGAGTACATGTTTCAGCAGTTCTGTCTGAACTTCTGGTTTTCTGGCGATAATCATAGAGTATGCCATATCCTTACCTATAGCCACATGGATGGTCTTGTTAAACACCGTTGATCGAGTGATACGTCCTAGTGCCTGTACTGCCCATTTTAAGCAGAAGGCATCATAGGCAGGTGTGCTTTTCAATGCTGCTTTTATCTGTATCTCTCTACGTTTTAACACTTCGGCTAGGTCATCAAGTATACGATGATGCCTTCTGCGGAGTAAGTCACGCTGGAAGTCAGATTTTTCTTTCAATACCAACTGGTTGTCAGTTCCCAGAATACTTAATGAGATGCAAGCTTTGAGGTAATCATCCACATCCAACAGAGGGATAAAGTTCGTAGGCTTATCCATAATGATACCATCAAAGTTGCAGCGAGTGTCTTTGCGGTCTTTTGTATTTGGAGCTTCCAAACAGTGTTTCTTTCGGTATTTGGCATCGGTATCAAACAGATAGTTCACGCCTACAGCGCCAGACTGGTAGCATACAAAGCAGAACATCTTTAGTCCTGGCTGTTCTGCCAACAGTTTCTCTACAGCCTCCAAGTCATCCTTGAAATACTCACCACTCAAGAAACAGACATTCAATTCAGGATAGATATCCGCGCGCCTTCTTGTTATTTCATCGTTAATAACATGCTGCTCCATGACGTTGCCCCCAAATGTTTCGCCACGCTTTGTCACTCTTGCCTGCTGTAGTATATTCAACACTTTCTTTATTCCTATACTACTCTTACCTGTATATGAGAATGGCTGGAAGTACAGCCATGCTCTGGCTTCAGGCTTCTTCATAAACTTCATGTAATGATTCAACATATTTACTATTCGAGCAGAGTTGTTCTTGTCAAACTTGTTTTTACCATCCATTACGAAGTCTAAACAATCCTTCAGTGCTGAACTGCACTTACCGAGGTAATCTTCCAATATTTCTTGTGGTTGAGTCTCTTCTTCATTGTAGAGAGAGAACTCCACCTTAGGGTTTGCATAGTTGAGAGCAATATATTCTTCGATCTTATGCAAAGTCTCATTGCCCATCTTCTCCACTTTCACGCCTTGCTTTGCTATATAATTGAAATCATAGTTGTGGATAGGTGTCTGACAGTCAGCGGTAGCGCTACACATTATCACCCGGTTGTGATTAACCATCTCCAACAGCACATTTTCAGGCATGCACCTCATTTCGTGATAGTCGAAGCAGCACGAATAGCGGTCATTGTCATGAGAATATATCTCGATGAAGCTGATACCCTTATCATAGATAGACTTGCCATCGGTTTCTTTACTGTTATTAGAACGTGGAGTCTGGAAAGTGGTTCCGTTGCGTAATTCTTGCAGTGCAGAGCGATACTCCGTATTACCTTCGTTTATGCCCATATATTTAATAATGTGGTAAAATGCCAAATCACCCTCCAAATCAACAGCTGTATTTGTGCCTTTTTTCTTACGCAACTCGTTTTCTATTGAAGCATACACTTCTGCATGCTTATCCACAATTTGTACAAAGTCCTTCAAGAAGAGCATTATGCGGTTTGCCACGAATGATAAAGTTTTGTCATTTTGGTCTTTAGTTTTCTTCTTCGTGAGTAGGTAGGATGTGTATTCCTCCTTATTATTGTGAACAGAGAGAACAACATTCTCAGCAGAGAAAGTCTGGTCTTCGTCGTAAAAGATAAAGTTGCCATGATTTACATTTTCCTCCAACTCAAGCCCGCTCAATATTTTCTGAGGATTAATGTCATCAATCAACTCTTTCTTTTTCGTCCTTATTGCCTCCAACATGTCCTGAATGTTCATCTTGTGGTCTGCCCATTCAGGCATTTTCTGCATATCCATCACTTCTTGGTAGTGCTGACAGATAAAGTAGCACAATCCCCAGAAGTTAAAACGTCTTCTGCGACCACACTCACAATCAAACAGACGCTTCATTGCAGCCTCTTTCACACGATCAGACTCATCAATAATTACCAATGAGTTCTTTATATGCTTCCAGTAAGGCTGTGTACCTTTACGTACCAACTTTGGCGATGCCGTGGTATGCAGCTTTGAGGCAGTCAACACGATAATCTTGCTCTTGTAGAATAATAGTTCTGGATATAGTTCCTCCAGAATCGGACATTCTGTGAGTATATGAGAGGCTATCACCTCATCAGTCTCCTTCTTGTATTTCTGTCGGATAGGAGTAAACACCTTTCTGCGTACTTTCTCCATCAGATGCAGACGGTTCTTGCCAATCTCCTCAACCATCTCGTCCGTAACATCGGTGTACGAGTATAAACGTTTCAGGTTTGCAAATGTCCTTTCACCTTGAAACAGTTTGCTCCCCTCCATCTTCATACGGATATCAGAGTCGGTGAAGGCACGTTCCCACTGCTCCTCTTGTGAGTACACACGTAAGATGTCATGCTCCTTTAGTTTGAGACCATTCTTCTTTAGGTTCTTTTCAATATCCTCGATGGTAGCATCCAACTGTTTCTTGGCATCAGTCACATAGATGATACGTCTGGCATCTTCCTTCTTCAACTCCTCAGCCATCATCTGGCAGGAGTTATACGTTTTGCCAGCACCAGTAGGCAATGGCATTACAAACAGGCCGCGATTAGGTTGTGCAGCCTTAAACAGTTCTTCGAAAATATAATTGGTGTTTTCAGTCATGTAAATTACATTTTATAAGGTTACGGGATAAAAGTACGAAAAATAGTGCAGCTTCAGAAAGAAATCAAACGGAAATCTGAATACTTTCAAAGAATCTACCTTTGTCACAAGTGCAATTCATAGAAAAATACTATATTTGTAAAAACAGAGGTTGTACCTATTAAAATAGATTATCACAGATAATCACTACCTATTTGCCGATACAGAAGTTCACTTGTTTTCTATCTATTTACAAAGGTGTGAAAAACCATGATAAATGTAATAGGCTTTCACGAATATATTTTGTTGGCTAAAAGAAATAGAAGAAGAAATTTTCAAGATAGCTTCTGGGTGAAGCCATTCCTTTTCTTCCCTTTGTTTGATTTTATTTTAATAGACTTATATATGATACAGGGGTAAAGTAAAGGTAATCCTTAATTCCGCAATATTTGGTGGAAATATGTATCTGGGCAAAATAAGAATAGTTATGCTTAATGAACATTATGCTTTGGATGCATAACACGGCTTTTTCATTTAAGCTTTGATTTAGGGTTACAATTCCTCTACTCATGCCAGTGCGGCATGGGTACTAATTCTATTGTTGATAATCAAAAAAATACGAATATGTCAAGTCTAAATTATTTTCATTTCTGAGCCAAAAAAATGTAACACATTAGTGAAGCTTACCGATGGTTCCCTTGTTATCTCAGCCGTACCTTTTCGCTTATCTGATATTTTTTTTCTTCTGTTCTTCCAAACAGCAATTAGTGCCAAGACTATCCTTTGAATCGTGTCGAGGTTCCTAGCCGCTCGTTCAACCTTATGCTTTATGCTGTCCTGCCGGAGGTTGCGGTCAAGATCCCAGTGTATGCTTTCAATAGCCTAATGCTGCTTGGTTATCTGACTAAGCCGCTCTGCACTGCCAGCCAGGCTTGAAATATACACTCGCTGTTCAGATGTAATCCTACCATCAGACTTTTTCTCCGTAGATGCGAGTATTTCTATAACTGTCAAATTGCCATTCCATTTTTTCTTGTCGACAATAAGTTCTTCTCTACGGTATAGTACGGCATATCCTTGACCCAATCCTGCCGTGTTCCAAGTATGGACCTTCCTTATAGACATCAGTCGGGGTGGCTGTCTTTATAGAGTATTCAAGCCCATAGCGCAAAGAGATTCACCTTGAGTTCGATCACGAAGTCGCCTCCTTTATCTCTAATTCTTGTCTATTCTATTATTACCTTTTGGAATGATATGACATCTGCCGTGACTATACATCCTGACACGTCTAGTTTGTCCAATAACCGGGGCACGGATTATTTCATTACTTTTCTCCTTGCAAACATCAGTGGTCAAAATAAAGCCAGAACGGAGTGAATATGCAGAGACGATATCAGGGTTACGTCCGTTGTCGTACAAGGCACCTCGCATGGCCTTGCCATCAATACAAATGATGTCAGTTGCCGAAGCGGATATTTCCTTGCGGAGAACGTCTGCAAAAGCAGACCGGTGAGCAGCCATCTTTTCATTGTCTATGTTTTGAAACACACGACAAAGCATAGCTTCTGAGGGTAACCCATACGGAAATAACCCTTTTGCTTACAGGCCTTTCAAATGATGTTTGCCAAATTGAAATATTTCAGCTCTGGTAATACACTTACTGAGCCTCCCCAATATGACAAGCATGAGTATGTCTTCAAGTTTGTGTTTAAAGTTTCTCCTGCTTGTTCTGAGGTATTCAGGGACTGAAGATAACAATTTTCTCAAATGATTCAGAATGTTGCCACGAAGACAGTTAAGGTGTTTCTTCTTTTGTAGTATTATACGTAAAAAAAATGTATATCAAGGAAATAAATCATATTTTTACTATCGAAAAAACAAAGGTAGAAGACAATATCATTCTTATTGAATTCCGCCTATAAAAATGAATGATAAGAAGAAATACTTAAGGCGATGCTGCTGCATCGCTACGAGCTAATGTAAAGATTTATACTACAACAAGCGATAAACAATATTTCTTAAATGAAAAAAGCCGTGGGTCATAGGCAAGAAAAATCACTCAATTTTTTGCTATGTTGATTTTTTGCTATAACTTTACGTCTAAATTTTAAAAATAATTAAAATAAAGGTAATATGCGAATTCATAATTACACATTAATTTCTGCAGAAACATTCTGCACCATTTATAAAGGATGGTGTCGAATGGCGACGTGCCGTGTTGTGTAATATAGTGAATAGCCTATAGAATTAGCTAAATATTTGTGCACAATATATCGGGAGATGTCGCCTATGCGATGTCTCCTTTTTTCGTTTTACCCTTTAAACAATTAAAATTAAGATGATACAGATTATTACTTATGCACTTCTCCATCGGAAGGTTCTAGAGCATGCTATTCAGTTGGCATTATCATGGCCTGAAGGCAAGATTGAACCGATTCAAGCCGTGATGCTGAATGCATTTAAACGATATTACGCAGGTACCGTTGATCTGGAATTGACATCTCAACAAATTCGTGAGACCCTGATGGCAATAAGACAGATTAATACAGGAAGTACAGGCTAGCATTAAATTATCAGAGTCGGGCGAAACGGTTCTCACCGATCAAGAAGTCTTGGCATTGGAATCCATTTCTGAATTCGTAACACGTTTGATAGTTTGTCGAACGGAAGATTGCTTTGACTAGTGCCATATCCGCCATATTGATCATAATGCACATGAGGAATTGGAACGTTTAGCAATGCATTCCCACATCTTTTGTTGGAATATAGAACGTTATGTTTTATGGTATTTGCTATTCCGAAGAAAGCGACATCTTGTGGGATATATACCAAGTGTTACGCCATGAGTGTTATCTTAATTTCAGTGATAAATATATAGAACTGATGCGATGAAGACTGCCCGAGAGCAACTCATAAAAATTAAAATAATCATAGAAAACGATGAATAAGATATACTTTACGGCCGACTTGCACTTCGGTCATACGAACATACTAAAACACCAGCCCAACCGCCTGTTTGCTGGGGAGAATGATTCGACCAAACATGATGAATGGTTGCTCGAACTTTGGCGGAACACAGTGGGTAAAAAGGATATGATATATATCCTCGGCGACCTTACATTCCTCAAAAGTGAAGGTGCCCGCCTGTTGTTGGAAAAACTACCCGGCCGCAAATACATGGTTGTGGGCAATCACGATGGTTCCATCAAGGCTTATCGTCAGTACTTCATGCGTTTTGAGGATATAATTGATCTGACGGTAAAGCCCACGCTTTGTCCGGAAATTCCAGAAAACGTAATGTTGACGATGTGTCACTATCCGATGGTGACATGGAATCACAAACCTTACGGCTCCATCATGCTTCATGGTCATTGCCATGGAAAGCTCGATGAGTACAATGCTTCATCGCCTGACCTTCGATTTGATGTGGGCATCGATGGAAAACTCGCTTCGAAATACGGTGGTTTCATTCCGATGGAAGCAATCTATGCCGAAACAATGGCGAAGACTGGTGGCCTATCAACGCATCAATACGCTAAACAATTTTATGAATCAGCTAAAAGATAAAAATTATGAGTGAATGTACTAGCATATATTTAAGAAATAAGGAAGTAGGGTCGCAGAGGTATCGTGAATGCCCTGGGCATGGAGATAAGGAAGGCAAAAAGAAAGAAGGGATTCAGAAACAGATTTAGGTAGTAGAGGAGTATAATCGTGAGGTCCAGAAATTCTTAGGTTGTGAAATGTTCTATTTTATACTATTCCCTGTAGCTAACTGAATGTCCTGTCATGGAGTTCAGATCTTAAACCATTGATCGAAGAGCTGCTCGCCGAGGTGTTGTATTTCTATGATGATAAAATCAATACTTGCAAAAAGTTTATAGCCAAGTACAGGGAAAAGCTTGTCAAATTGGAGGAGCGTATGGGCAAGGCAAATGTAGGGCTATGCGATAAAATCAACGAAGAAATTGACGGTTACACTTTAAGTATCAAAGATTATGAAGAATCACTTGACGACTGGCAATACTGGCCAATAAGTTCGGCTTTTTGAAAGATATGATGGAGAATGATGATAATGCCGAACACTATGAATTGATTTATACGAAATGCTAAAAAGAAAAGAATAATGAAGTATAATATATGAACGACCTCCATATTTGTATAACGTGGTTATTTGAAATTGACTTAAATCACTATAATCGCTAAAATCTCCAATATGAATTTAATGAGGAAAGGAAAGATCGATATATTCGTTTTGGTACCAATTATGCAATTACTACTAATATTGTGAAAATATCCCTTTGCATTATTATTATGAATATATTCTTTATTTTTGTAGAGATTATTGCCTTATCAGCGACATTGGTATAACTGTCCTTAATTGGTATAAGGATCTTTTTTATATGGAAGGCAAATCCCTTTTTGCTAAATCTGAACAATTGTAAAATAAAATCATTTTTCATTTATTTCCTATAAGTAGGTTGGGCATTTATGATAATTGGTTCTATAAAATATATGTGCTCTTATAAACAGGTTTATTATATGTTATATTAACATTTATTATGTCCGAAAAATCACTCATTTTTCGGACATAAATTATATAAGTAGTAGTTTCTTAATTCTGGATATTTGTAAATATTTTATTTTTAATAATGTGCTATGTAGAAGACTATTTTATGGTAAGATGTCTACTTTTAGACCAATGAATTCTCCGAAATGTATAAAGTCCATTTTGCATGGATATCCGGATTAGGCATGTACATCACTTTTTTCTAATGCTGGAGATAATTCATCTTCTAAGCCAAAGATGTTTTTGTCAATATGGATTACTGCCTTTACCCGCCTCCAAGACCACCAGCTCTTGTATTCCACCCATACCGCTTGGCGCAGCGTCACCGGCATCCGAATCTCGTCCCGCAATCGGTTTGATAATTCCAGCAAGCTGAACGTACGGTGTAATCATCTCTACTTTCTGCCTCAGCACCGGCACCGTATCCCGCACAACGACCGTATCGCGGATAGAAGCGTCAATGGGACTGCAACCTCCACCTCATCCGTACCACTACTTCAAGGTTTTTAATTTTCACCCCGAGACGCTTGATGATTGTGGCATCTTCCACCCTGAACCGCTTGTACTCGTCGAGTGTCAGCCGCAATGTCTTGGAGTTGAGCGCCATCGTGACCGAATCCACCCGCATGTGCTTCACCTCCGAAAGCAGCGCGTACTATTCGATTGGTAACGGTCCCGTTCCGTCCTCAGCCTCACGGCATGACGGTGTTGTAACCATACGACACCACCGAGAATCACGACAGCGGCCAACGGGCATTTTACCGGAATTCTATTCATAGGTCATCGCATTCTCAGGGATAAACCATAGAAAATCATCCAAATATGCCTCCTTTAACAGCACCAGCGCACCGTGGTTTTTCTTCTTTCCGGAAGCGAGGTCTTCCACGACCAATCCGTGCCGGTCCGTCAGTTCGTCGAGTCTCAGCTCGGAAAGCTCCGCCGAGGCAACGTTTCACGTTTATTGGGGGGCAATGTATCAATAATATTCATTCGGAGTATCTGTAAAAATGCTATATGCCGGATATGGGTTCGGTATACTTCGCCTGAGAGGTTCTTTTTGCAGAAGTAGTTTTTGAGTATAATGGTAAATATATTAATTATTAGATACTATATTTGGATTTAAGCGTTAATATATTTACCTTTGTGCTATGATGACAAATTCTATAACCCGGGCAATGTCCAATCCGGAGATTATTGCGGAGTTGGGCAGAAGATTCAAGGAATACAGGCTGGCTGGCAAGCTCACCCAAAAAGAGGCCGCCGAGCAGGCCGGTGTAAGCCTTGTTACTTTACGGCAGTTTGAGAATGGAAATGCCTGTAACATCAACATGGGTAATTTTCTTGCGCTCCTACGGGTAGCGGACTGTCTGGAACAAATGGATGAGCTGTTGCCGGAAATACCTGTTTCGGCATACGTGCTGGAAGAAATGAAGAGTAAAAAAACGAAAAGGGTGAGACATGGAAAATAATATTGTGAATGTTATGCTATGGGGTGAAGAGGTAGGGAAGCTTTATTGGGACGAAAGGAACAGAAGGGCCATCTTCAATTATCATCCGGATTTCGTAAAGAAAGGCTTGGAAATAGCTCCGTTGACCGCTTCTGTAAAGGGGGGGCAGCAAAAGGTATGCCTATATCCGGCAATAAGGATAAACTCTATCAGGGATTGCCGCCGTTTTTGGCAGATTCTTTGCCTGACCGGTGGGGAAATATGGTTTTTGACCGGTGGGCCGCGCAGAACCGTATCCCGAAACGTATGCTCACTCCGGTAGATAAGCTCTCTTTCATCGGGAAACGAGGGATGGGGGCTTTTGAGTTCGTTCCGGCTACTCCCGGACTGGAATCTTCTTCTGCTCTTCAGATAGACAGCTTGTACCAACTGTCACGCCGTATTTTTGAAGAACGGGAAGAGGTGTCGGTGCAAGAAGACGAGACGCTGCATCTGCAAAGTATCTATGAGGTAGGAACTTCTGCCGGGGGACAGCATCCGAAAGCCATTATCGCCATTCATGAAACCACACATGATATACGCTCGGGCCAGGTGCCCTTGCCCGAAGGCTATACTTATTACATCCTGAAATTTTCGGAAGGAGAAGATCTTCCTTTTACACAAATGGAAATGGCGTACTATGAGATGGCAAAGGAAGCCGGAGTGACCATGATGCCCTCGCGGCTTATTGAGATAGAGGGGAAATATCACTTTCTGACGGAACGCTATGACAGGATAAACGGGGAGAAAGTACACACTCAGACGCTTGCTGCGATGAATCCCGATGCAACTAGTTATGAAGATTTGTTCGAAGTGTGCCGGAGGCTGAATATTCCGGCCAGTGAGCAATCGGAACTCTACCGCCGGATGGTATTCAATGTAATGGGTGGTAATGTGGATGACCACATCAAGAATTTTTCTTTCCTGATGGAGAAAGACGGGAAATGGCATATTACTCCGGCATACGATGTAACATTTACCACTAATTTGGACGGTGCAGCATACGAAAACATACACTGTATGAGTATTGCCGGAAAGAATGATGAAATAGTAGAAGATGACCTGCTACAGTTTGCGAAGCTGAACGGTATAAAGAATGCAAAAAAGATAATAGATGAAGTGGGTATTGCCATCGGCCATTTCTATGATCATGCCTCTGACCTGCAGATAGACGACTACTGGAAGAACCGTATAGAGCAATATCTTTCGGGCTTGGTGCCTCTGGAGATAGGAGAGGCTATGAGGCATTATTTGCCTACACTTGTAGAGCCGTATGAAACAGAAGACAACTTACAGGTATCGGAGGTTACATCATAGAGAATACTCGGCATGACTTCCGCATAGAAGCAATGATTAACGGAAAACGGCAAAAATATATTGCCGGTCGTAAAAGTGATTTGGCCGCTGAAATCATAGCTAAGGGCAGAAACAAGATGCCTACGGAGGATAAGAAAGCACTTGTGGAACGGCTGTTGCTGCCTTTAGCTAGAAGGGATAGTGAGAAAACAAATAGCAATAGCAGGAGATAGACTGTTGTGAACCGTTGGATACGTGAGCCAGCGGTTTTTATATGGGGGGAGTAGTAGGTTTGGAATGTAGCCAGTAGGTAACTGGCTTTTTTGGTATATTGTATACAGGTAAAACATTATGAATTCATGGAATTTGAGGGACTAAAACAAGATGGATACATTTATTGCAAAACAAACTTTGTACAATAGCAGGAGTGCATTCTGTAAAATTGAGATGCTTGCGGCTATTAATGGTTCAAAAATAAAATATTTATAATTTTTTAAACAGAGAAAACGCTGTTCTGTTTTTATGAATTTACATCTGATTATCAAATTATTAACTTAAATAGTAGATATGAAAAGAAAGCTGTAAGAACATGCAATGACTCCAAACGTTTTATATGGTATTTATTACGTATGTCGCCTGAGTATGAATATTGTACGTAAACCTATTGTAGAAGACGGTGTGTTTTCGGAAACAGAACTAGGTATCATCGGTTCCTGCCTCTTCTTTGTCTACGCCGTAGGAAAGTTGACAAATGGTTTTCTGGCCGACCGTAGTAATGTAAGGCGCTTCATGTCAACCGACCTGCTCTGTTCTGCCTTAATTCATTTGCTATTGGGGTTTACAAACTCTTTTTATGCCTTCGTCCTTCTTTGGGGATTGAATGGATGGTTTCAGTCAATGGGGGCTGCATCGGGAGTTGTTTCCTTGAGTCGCTGGTACAACAGTAAAGAATGCGGAACCTATTATGGCTTCTGGTCGGTCAGCCATAACATCGGTGAGGCTTTTACTTTCATGACAATCGCCTTGATTGTAGGTTGGATGGGATGGAGGTATGGAATGATTGGTGCAGGGGGTATCGGCTTGCTTGGGTTCCTGATGATGATTACCTTTATGAGGTATACTCCTCAAAGCCAAGGGGGCTTGTTGGGCAACGAGGCACCCGCTCCCAATGGTAATGCCAAGAAACAGTAGGAAGAATTTAGTCGTGTCCAGAAAGCGGTACTTCGTAATCCTGCCATTTAGATATTGACACTTAGCAGTGCTTTCATGTATATCAGCCGATATGCAGTGAATAGCTGGGGAGTGTTCTATTTAGAAGCGGAGAAAGGTTATTCCACGTTGGATGCCAGTTTTATTATTTCCATAAGTTCCATTTGTGGAATAGTCGGTACCGTTTTTTGGGGTATTATTTCTGATAAGCTGTTTGCAGGAAGCCGTAATTTCCCCGCATTAATCTTTGGACTGATGAATGTGATAGCTAGCATAATTGCATTCTTTTCATACGTTGTTTTCTAATGCAAACTTATATAAAAAACTTGATTTATAAGCGTGTTCAATAAAAATAAAGACCACTCCGTTCGTTCATATTTCGAGATTCCCGAACATTTAGTATCTTTCAAGTGCTAAAAAATAGTACTAATTATATGAGGAACGTATGTGGTCTTAATGTGCATAAAGATAATGTGTTTATGTGCATTCTCAAAGAAAATGGTGATAAAATTGAAGAAAAGTTTGGTGTATTAACTCCTGAGCATATCTTTTCTTTCAAGTGCCGATAATATGCTGAAGTAATCTTCTTCGTTTATCTTACATAATCGACAAAAGATTTTCTTATTTGCTCCTTCAGGTAGTAAATTTGTAAAGAAGGGGAACAAGTATTGGCTTGTGTACGATTGGTGAGACTTAGGTAAAGTCAATGAGATGGCAGGAAGGGAAGGATTGATAAAATAACCATCATCATAACAAAACGTATATTCTTGTTTTGAATGTTCAGTAAGTAATCCGGCGTAAATATGATTACAGAATATTTTTAATTCTCTCATAGGTGTTACTTTTTTAGCTTGTTGTTTTCTTTACATTAAGGCAAATTTCTAGCCCAAGTACTTCGCAAATTTTTTCTATTGTTTTTAAGGAAGGGTTTCCTTTTCCTCGTTCAATGTTCTTGATCGTGGATAAACTTATCTCTGATATTTCAGCTAAATTCTCTTGCGAAATTCTGAGGATGCTTCTTCTGCTTTTTAATACTTTGTAAAACTCCATAGTTTGATATAATGAACTAATTATGCAAATCATAGTGAGAATGTATTGGAATATCTATAAAAGTTTAATTTAATAAACTTCTAACTAATCAAAATACATTCAATTGATGATTTATTAAGATGGCTATATATTTATTGATTTTCTGATATACTTATTGTTGTTTATATCTTGAAAAGCTTTATCTTTGCACAGACAATTGTTATCTATAGTGATGAAGTATAGGTAGTTATAGGTGATTTTTCCTATAATCATTGATTTATTATAATAACTGTAGTAACTTGTGCTATTTTTGATATGCTAATAGATACTTATTGTGTTTTTTGGCACGATTTTGGCACGGATTCTATGTAACTTGCTGATTTGCAGTGTTTTTTACTTTTGAGGAAGTCAAATGATTCCGATAAGGAAACAGATAACAAACAATAAGCAAAAGCGTGCAGCTCAATGAGTTGCACGCTTTTTGCGTTTATAG